>JGI24021J15306_10012987_pt1 | contig 10360 bp, 5 predicted proteins | sample Ectturendosymbi1_FD_15306 | JGI IMG/M metagenome (IMG submission 15306) | reverse complement strand
TTCACCTATCACGTCCTGCAACAGAAAAGACATTCGTTAAAAAATGGGTTTTTTATCGAACAAAATATGGGTACGCATCTTTCTGGGTCACCCTGTAGTTGACATACCGTATTTATTCGACTGTAAGCCGCGGCTTATAATTTTTTTTCACCATTTCGTGCGGCTTAAAGTCAAGGGCGGCTTACATTTTTTATTTTTTACCTTATCGAAAGGTATACATGAGGTTCCAGCTTTCCTTGGCTACATTTCTTTCGAACAAACTCCTTTCGCATTCTGTTCTCTTCGCCATCACGTGCATGTCCATCACAGAAAGGATTATGATGAACAAAACGTAGTTGTAGTGGTGTAGGCATCATTACCAGGGTTGCTACTTGAACGCGAAATGTGCTAGTGCGCGAATGTATATCAGAGGCTTAGGCAACCTATATTCAAGTGCAGCTTGCATTAATTTCTTAACACCATTTCCTGAAGCTTGCAATCAAGGGCGGGCTAACAATCGAATAGATACGGTGACAGATAAATGAAATTTGGTTAAGTGCATGTGAAGAAGTAACCCCTCGAATTTGAAATAATGTATTCTAGGCGAAACGATGTGATCTATAAATGTGGTAAAACGAGGAAATGGAAGGTATTCTTTCACCAANAATTAAAAGCACCCACTCCTCAACACAAAAGCCTTCATCACAGTTACTTCCAAATCCAATTTTTAATAAGGTATCAAATAAACGATGTGACTCACATGTCACAGAGATGTTGCAAGGAAAGAATATCGCGGGCGGAACATTTTTAGGCAAACTCGCGTCTCAAAGACAAAAAAGCAATTACCCTTTTATAAAGGTAATCTCAAGATGCATGTTAACGTCTTCAATACCTGAAACAACATTTCTCGTCAATTATCAAAAACTACACGTTCGAGTGTTCGACGTTAGTGTGTTTTCATAGTTGAGTTGTTCTCTGAAAGGTTTGAGTTTTTTTCACCGCAAATATGTTCTGGTCCAAACGAGATCTTTATCGACGATTCCAGCATCACATGTAAGGTATTTTTCAATAGTGCATTTGGGTATAGTTTTCAGGTTTTTCTCCCAATCGTTCTGAAAAAGTTCAATCTTTGCCTTAATCATCGTAAGTTTGTAAAGTCTGGCATCAATCAACGAGCACGCAGAATCATCAGTGGCTCCTAATATTCTTTAGATCAGTGGTTCTTCACCTTTTGTCTGCCACGCCCTCTTTATGTAATTGTCCTTTGTTTCAAGCCCACTTGATAACAAATAAGTTGTATAAGCAAATGTATTTATTGATCAAACCTTCCCTGTTGCAAAGCGCATAAGGGCTGGCGCCCCACTTGATATCTATTGACGGCCCCCTGGGGAGGCGCGCCACCCGGTTAAGGACCACTGCTTTAGATAGTTCCAAGTTAAAAATATGAGAGTGCTAGGATGGGCAGGTGCAGTGGTGAGGTATTATACATCTTTGTTCATCCAAAAATAAATTTTATCGGGCAACGCAAGTTGAGTAGTTTGATGTGGCCAGCAGCCCACAGGTTCTTATGAGGAAACAAACGATTTAGTTTTGGGCGTTTCTGGAACATGTTACGTGATTACATCAGTGATAGCACTGAAGTAAAGAAGACGTGGATGATAAATGGAGTTTCCAGATATTTTCCAGCAACTCGTTAAACGTTATTAATGAAATCTTCAGCAGTTTTACTTCTTACTGTACTAGACATAGGCTATAAAACAATCAGAATCACTGACACGCGCAAGCCCAAGATACACAGACTTTATACAAATTAAACTTAGGACTTACGAAAGAAACCAATTGATGAACTTAATTTTCATAAATACTTTTCAAGCAAGGTATGTCTTTTGCAACAGGCTTGAACGCAGTTATGCCATTTTGATGTACTGACTTTAAACGTCTTAGTCCTCCAACTTCTTTTTAGTGGTTCAAAACATGCGGGGAGCTTTCGATATCATTTATACATTGAGTTTTGGCTTCATTCGTTTTAATGCAAACCGTAATTTTCTTTTAATAAATGCAGATGCTGGATCGACTTGTACTTTGTCAAAAAAACTTGAAACGAGAATCGCTTTAGGTAGCATTTTTCGTCAGGCCTGTTTGCACATCTGCAGGCCACATCTTTGGAACATGATGTTGGAAACGTTCACAAAAATCCAATTGAAACGTAAGTTACATTGGCGTAGGATATTTTTGGAGAATCGAGACAAAGCAGCATAATTCATATAGCGGAAAACAAACCTTGCTAGCCAGTTCCCATATGGAACATTCATAAATTATACATTTTGTGGTTTTAAACATTTTTTGCAGGAGGGGCTGCACTTCTACGACACTGAAAAAGCATTGTGCTGTGCTTTCGGAAGGAAGTCCATCATGTACGTGTGCTTCAGCTTCATTTGCTCCACCCACAAGAACCGAGGAAATACAGACTTAGCTGTGTTACTCTGGTGTGGTGAGCCATGTTGAACAGATCACGTTTTCAAATGCCAGCAGTATTTAGAAAGGACAAGAAATGGGATTCGTCCACAGCAATGAGACTCAAGTCCAAGCCACCGCCTTAACGAAGGAATCACTTCCGAGTCCAGTCAAGAAACTCATTGACTCGATCCCGACCCGGATCTACCCAACACTGCTTCAAACCAAGATAAGCAAGGTAACCAGTTAATACATACCCGACTGCTGGAGTGGACAGCATGTATCATCTTACGCAAATAGGACGCCAACCTATATGACTATTTATAAAGCTTTATGAACGAAGACATCTTGCCCAAAAGTTTTATTATTTTACATATCAAAAATTTTGGTATGTTTTTCGGCATCCACTTACAGTCTTACACGGTAACACGTCTTGTCTTGTCTGAAATTTCCGGGTCTGTATCTGATTGCAGGTCCGTAGCTACGGGGGGGGCAATGGCCCCCAGAAATATGTTTTAAACGTGTAATAAAAACAAGGGTCTTTCCCCCCTAAATATGTATTTTGCCCCCACCCTAATCTTAAAACCCGGCTGAGGGGCCTGTCTGGTTAATGCTGAAAGCGTTCGTAACACGTGGTACTTGGATGTATAAGCACAGTCTTGCTGCTAGTTTGAGTTTCATTCTGAGCAATAAAGGAACGCGCAATACCGATGGTCTATTTGTTGATTCTTGCAGTGCTTTCGCATAGTAACAGCAGTGCTTTTCAAGCAGAAATATCAGTTAACGTTATTGTAGCCTGCAAAAAAGAATAAAAAAATTTTTGTCGTTAGTATCAAAAGCAAACTATTCCATATACGTAGGTACCTGCTGACGTATTGTGCCTGGGTAAATGCGCAATCTTCAATGGAGAGCTGGTTGTGACGGGAATGGTACTTGTGGTCACAATTTCAGAACTAGTCGTTTTTCTTGATGCCGCTCCTTTTTTGAGCGCGACTGCTATTGTACTTGTAGCAACAGACTTGCTTTTGGATTCTTCCAAAGCGTCGACCACTGACAGTTCACTCACCTATCAGCAAAAAAATTCCCCGCTGGTAAAATGCAATAAAATACTACAGAAAATTTTTTTGCACATTTCCAGCCACAAACTTCATCGAACTTGCTATGACCCTGTGCTGTTTTCTCAATAGTTCACGCAAAACGTTACCCTCGTACCAAAATTTATTGGCACATGCAAGTTATTCAAACATGTCACGATTTCATGCAGACGTTGATTTTTTACATATATCTTGTCTGTTTAATTCACTTGATGTGTCACATGGCGACGCCAACCTCTTAGAAAATGTTTTTCAAAAAATGCTTTACACAGAAACGTATAAGACCATTCAGAACTCACGCACCTATTAAGTGTGCGAAACATAATTGGCGTGCCAGTCCAGGAGTCAATTACGTGTTTCAATTATATTGTACAATAACGCAAAACGTTCAATTATTTCGCATTTTTACAATACAATTATGCTACAATGGGTGAAACAAGAAACCAACCGTTTGTTCATACTTGGTGTGTATTAAATATTTTCAAAGATATTGTCACTATATTTTATTAACATCAATGAGCGAGAAGAAGCTAGTCCAAGACGCTTCCTCATTCTTTGTTAACATTTAAAGGAAGGAATTGACGATTGGCAGAAGTTAGGTTTGTGTTTGTTGGGGCATTCTTGGTGAACTCTCCCAAACAACGCTATGGCGAATCACTCATTGGTTATACATCCATCAGAAACCTTCCGATTCAGAGCCGAATACTGTACCACGGAACTATCGCTGAGTAAAAATGAACATCGTAAATCCAAAGAAAAAAATCAGACAAAAAATGCAGTGGATTAAACAGAGCCAAACAGGCAGTTGAACTCAAGAAACTCATTGGGTAAGAGAACACCACCAAAATAATTAAATTTATAATGATCTTTGGGAAAAAGAGCATGTTAGAAGTTCTGACAGGTCTTGAAAAGACAAACTAACTAAAATACGTCCCCTTATATGTAAAAAAAAATCGAACGTCTCAGCAAGGCTCCTGAAAAAATCCTATATCATTTCCTTTGTTTTTATCAAATAATTGGTCAGGACGAACCGGATAATGAGTTCAGTGAGTTGATCACGCGCCACCAAGTAGGTTGGATTCAACCCACGGCCAGGTCATAGTAAAAGCTTGAAAAACGCGACTGATCCAGACTCGTGCTCGGATATCGTGGGTGGGTACAAGGAAAGGATTTACGCTCGGTTCTGACATTGACCTGTCACCAATTCAGCATTCACTGCGAAAGTAGCCGCGTGGCCCCTGGCGCAGAGCAGGCGGAGAGTGGTCGCCGATGACCACTTGTAACATCACAAAGGAAACATAAAGCGAATATAGTAAAACTTTTTCATGTCATGATGAACGCTCAAAAACTGCGGGAGTTTCAAAACAAGGAAAATGGAGTCAAACACGAATGCATAAAATTATAAATTTGGCTACACGGCGCAAAATACTAACATCAAAAAATTAATGTACCAAAGGAAAAGCAGCAATACTTGTTTTATCAAACATGTGATGACCGTGACGTAGCTGCAATTAGATAAAAATGCACAACATATAATACCAAACACGTAGTGTACCATGTCTTCCGGTGTATTGACTCGCATATTTGAAATGTATTCAGAGTGAGCAGCAAACACGCATTTCGATGTGAACTTATCATCTTCTGCATAACAACTGAACAAATAACATCTTGCAGATCCTCCCTGATTTGGAACTGTTTGAAATACAGACAGGTCACACCTGCATAAACAGCCTATGCAGTTTAGTACTGGAACTTTACATTTAAACAACAAAAAATTACAAATATCACATCACCTTCATCTACAGCAGTAAGACATGCAAGAAAACACTTGTAAGTTACAGTCAAGAAAATCACTTTAAAGTTGAAACCAAGCATAAGGTTACAACTTACTGCGCAAAATATACTGTTCTTTACAAAAAATTTCAACAGGATTCGGAATCTTTTCATGCATTGAAAAAAAACATCACAGTCTGAGCTTCAACAAAAAAATTACCGATTTTCATTCACAACCTGCAGACTGCAAAAGTGTGACAAACTGCCCTTCAAGAAAGACGTATCATCAGCGTGTTAACACTATTTTGAAATTTAGGGTCAAAGCAGAGCATCTGGATTCATTACTGCAATGAAGGCAAAACTAAAAATGTTCTTTCTCTATGCAGAGGGATGGCTTACAAATTTTGCTCATTATAACACATTAACACATACCCTTTTCATGTTAGTTTGCGGTTGGCCAATAAACTCCCCCAGAAAAAATACAGTAGACTTTTCAGAGAAAGCACACAGTACACACCTTCTATTTGCTCCAGTCACGTCACGGTATGTGCAACATTCCTCCTTACATGCTTGTGAAGACTTGATATTAAGCACAGGTTTCAAAAAAAGAGCACCATTGTTTAATGAATCACGAGTGCGAATAATCTTGCCTTTTTTTTCCTCAAAACTTTTTAGACAGATACTTGGTGCTGAATAACAAAAAAAATACCAATTTGCTAAGATTCACAGCAGAACAGACTATGACAGCCAAGACCATTAACAACCAAATTCAGGGCAATGTTTTAAGAATGAATAAATTTCAGAAATACAGCACCACTGTGTTTGCTCGCAAACTTCCTTTGATTTGTAAGGATGCCTAAACAGATTTGATTTGTAAGGATGCTTCAATGAATAACAAATTTCACGCAGGTAGTGTTATTGAAGTACAGAAAAATTAACATGACAGAGTCAGAAAATTTCAGTTGGGGAACTCTTCCACCGTCAACATAGGTTTCTCTTGCAAGCAGCTTAAGATACGTCATTCTATGGAGAACCAAGCAAACATATGAAAAGCAAGCATGATGATGAAATTTTACTGATGCTAGAAGTATTTCTGTTGGAGTTAAAAGTTTCATTGTTACATCGCAAATTCCTGAATTGCCTGCTGAAGGATAGTTTGCTTTGATTGGACAATCCCGCATTCTGCGCTTGCGATGATTGCCTTACGTTGCTTTCCTTTAGGTAATCTCGTTCGANTCGATTTTGTTGACAGCTNTCTGAATAGTGCGGTGTTTTGTACCTTTTTAAAACCGCACCGAACCGTACTCTTTATTTTGTCTTGTGTCAGCCGTTATTCCGACTTAGAGTAAACGGAGTTTGACGGTTACAGGTGAGTTTTGAATTTATATATGTTACGACTAAAACACGGTGCGAGCGCACAACGAAGACATAACATTCATGTAATTATTATGTGACATAATGCAATGCTAGATAAACGTATTTTGAAGATTGATGCAATGCAACATAAATGAAGGCCAATGACCACACTTCTTGCAATATTGCATAAGAGCAAAGATAAAGAAATAGACAGATGGCATTGAAATCAAGATTCCCTGTAAATCAACAAAACTGGCAATTTCGGCAATTTTTGTAGGCTCTGGGGCCTGGGCATATAAAAGTGAGTGACTGTTTTTTGTCCGATGAGCACCTGTTTAGCAATGCTGATTTCAAACGAACATTCAAAACATTAACCACACATTAGTTATGTGATGGTGATCTGTTCTTTCTGCGCAGAAAATTTCTTACTATTTCAGCGTATTTTTGGGCAGAAGGCACAATTGGGCAACATGCTCTGTGCACTTTGTTTAATTTGTCAGGACATGGCAGCAGACCCACGACCCAACATACTCCAGCTGAACACTGAGGGGCTTACTGCACAAGACCTGTCATTGAGCAGATGGTTGACAAGAACAAGGCTTTCATTATCGTCCTACAGGAGACACACTGCACAACTGCAGACAAGCTAATGGTTCCCAACTTTTCACTAGCTGGGTCAGTCCCGAGCAGGAATCATGGCCTTGCCACATTTGTCCATTAGCAGTTGGAATGGTCACTGGTTATCAGTCTCCAGAACAATCAGAGACTGAGTGGTTGTGTGTAGACGTCGCAGGATACAAGATCATTAACCTCCACGCGTCTCCTAACCTCCACGCTCGCGATTCACACCAATGGCCATCCCGACGTTCCCACACCCCAGGCTATACGTTGGTGGCTTCAACTGCCAACATGTCAACTGGGGTTACAACAAAACATCTTCTGACGGTGAGAGCCTGGACAACATCCTAAAACCTTGGACTGTTGTATAACCCAAAGGAAGCAGCCGGTTTCATCTCTCACCGATGGAACGTTGGCACCAGCCCAGACCTGACCTTTGCAAGTTTTGGCCAGGACAGCCGACTGCCGGACAGATGTGTTCTAGGAAAGTTCCCGCGGTCACAACACTGGCCTTCCCTCATAATGCCACCGAAGCTCCAGGTTCCTGCCCACAGTGATCCGGTGACGCATTGGAACTTTGGCAAGGCTGATTGGACGTGCTTTTGCCTTCTCACAGATGAATCCCTTAGGAGATTACCACCTCCAGACACATCCCATATTGAGAGGATATACCAGGATTTTTGCAAGAGCATACTATCTGTGGTCAAACAATGCATCCCACGTGGCCGTCGGAAGAAATATGTGCATGCTGGGACAAGGAGTGCGAGACCCTCTATTGCTCATTAATCCGAGCCCCAGTGGGGACTCACTCTAATACAGCCGCTTTGCCCTACTATCTCAGCTTGGGCAGAAGCAGGAGCGATGGGAGGAAGCTGTCAATTCCATCGACTTCTCGCACTCTAGCTGCAGGGCGTGGAGAACTATCAACTAACTTCCCAGAAGGTCTGGACGCTCCTTTCGCCAGTGCCCCGTCTCAGCAAACTCCATCGCCTTGTAACTTGTGAAGAACGGGGCACACAGGACCGGGGATCGTGAGTCCACCAGACTAGTCAACAAGGAGCTGTCCGACCTATGGAAGATTCCAACACCTGAGGGTCACAGTATCTCTGAACCCTTTAGGCCGGAGGAGCTTGCTGCTGTCCTCAGACGCCTGAAGCCAGGAAAGTCTCCAGGATTGGACTCTATCGTCCTGGAGATCATGCTCCACACCGGGTCAGCACTCAAATCTTGCTTTTGCGACTTCCTCAGTTCCTGCATGTGCCAACTCAAAATTCCAAAGATTTGGAGAAGAGCACTAATAGTTGCAATCCCTAAGCCAGAAAAGCCATTCGAGGACCCGAAGAGCTACTACTACTGTCCCATATCTCTGTGCATCCCTTCAAAATCCTTGAGAGACTCATCTATGCTTGTGTCGACTCAATCATCAACCCATTGCTCCCTCGCGAGCAGGCGGGCTTTCGACATGTGAGGTCAACTGTAGACCAGGTCACCCAGTTGGCACAGGACATCGAGGATAGCTTTTCGACTAAGAAGGCTGGAGTTGTGTTTGTCGACCTCACAGCTGCCTACGACACTGCATGGCATCGCGGCCTCACCTGCACCCTGCTGCGATTGCTACCTGATAGACACATGGTCCGCATGCTCATGGAGATCGCAGCTTCACCTACCACCAGAAATGGCAAAAGAAGCAGGTTACGATGCCTCAAGAACGGCGTCCCACAGGGATCTGTCTTGGGGCCCCTTCTCAACATCTACATTTCTGATCTGCCAACCACTGTCTCCAGAAAGTATGCATATGTTGACGATCGAGCAATCATGCATGCTGATGGAGACTGGCAGGCAGTGGAAGGGGTGCTGACCAAGGACATGGCAACTGTAGGTGAATACCTCCAGACTTGGAAGCTAAAGCTCAGCACTACAAGGACGGTTTATCAGTTCAACTGACAACAACATACATGTGGCGCACTGGGTGGATCACCAATGGAGTGGGTAGACAACCCCACAAAACTCCGCATTTTCATCCCCAGCACTCACCCCCAGAATGACCCTCCCAAGAAGAGCCTGGGTCCAGCTTAACCACCTCCGCACTGGTGTCGGACGTTTCCGCTCCTGTTTGTGCAAATGGGTATGGCCTCCTCTGCGGCCTGTGAGTGTCGTGCAGAAGCACAAACTGTCGACTATGTTGTCATTCAGTCTCGAATCCATTGACCTTTGCATGGACTGCATGGCATGACGGTTCTGGATGATGAGACAATTAGAGCTCGACGGATGTATCGGCACACCGGTATATATTGCCGATGTGACGATGTTGCCGATGTATCGTATTGGTAAAATTCCGCCGATATATATATAGGCAATATTTGCTCATAAAGTGTTGCGCTCTTGCTCTGCATGGAGCGTTCGGAAACCCAAGTTGCTACTTCGTCTCTGACCCTGATTGATTAACACAAACGCTCTGTCCTGTTGCCAGCGCACGCAGCACTTAGTCTTCACGCATACAGACCGTTGTGCAACAGTCCCGACAAAACGCTCTATGACGTAGCATTCGCTCATAGGTTTTGGCACGGTAAGCAGATGATTGCCTGCGAACAAACTAGGTTACATGTTTTTGTGTTGGTTGGCTGTTTTACCAAGGTCTCTCTAGGCTTGACAGTCTTGCGTTCAGCGTGCATCAAAAAGGTGCCTACGTCACAGCGAGCAGGACCCAGGTTTGCGCAGAATTCGATGTTGTACGGTTCTTCATTGCAGTGAAGTGATGGTTTTAATGCGCGCACGTTTTTTTGCTTATGACATCTGAGCATAGGCACAGATGTCTGCACAAGGAGTAAGCCCATTTATGCGCAACACATGTTTGCTGTTTGTGCATTTTTTGATTTAGAGTTAGACTACTGTGAGTCCTAGAAATTGCTATGGACAGCAGTAGGCACAACGGATTAAACCATCCTTTTAGTCAAACACAGCTGGTTGAAATGGTCACATGGCAAGTACAATATGTAAAGAAACAAGGGTTTAGGTTTAGCCTACAGTTCACACAATGCAAGGAAGAAGCTGCTAACAACTTGCCAGCACTGAAAGCATAACATTAC
>JGI24021J15306_10012986_pt1 | contig 10360 bp, 5 predicted proteins | sample Ectturendosymbi1_FD_15306 | JGI IMG/M metagenome (IMG submission 15306) | reverse complement strand
TCACGCCAGCCGAAGCTGTTTTCTGGTGTTCATTGTTGCCTGTGTTAAGTTACTTAACAACCACGTGTGAAGCAATTTTGTCAGTGAAAGAATGAAGTCGTAAAATGAAAATCAAGCAGAGGAAACGTGCAGTAGTCATAAAAAAATTGCGTAGTGCGTATATCAGTGACCAGAAAACAAAGTCAGTTTATTTTAAATTGAGGCCTTTGCCCCCCCCTTACGCCACTGCCTAATGCTGTTTGTACATTTTTTATTTTTAGGGTCTGATGGGGACATAACACAGTGACCCCCCCTCCGTACACTAGTGACTGTGAAACAGTTTTGTTCTGCATGTATGTATGTCAAATACTGCAGTGAAAAAATCTGGTATTATACACCTGGCCACTGCCTCTAGACTGATGTATTGAAAAGAGCATCTCTATTCGGCTGGGAAGCACGTTCGTCCATTTTCTGTACAGCATTTATTGGATCGTGCTACTCGCATGTAGTGGATAAATGTATTTTTAGCAAACACAAGAGCAATCATCTTAAAAACGGCACACGCTCTTGTTTTTTTACATCTTGGTGATGTAAGAACTTGTTTTGTTACGGCTTCTGCAATTTGACTCCGTTAAGAACCATTGCTCTAGAAGTCGCAGACGTCAGACTTCTCGTTGGCCGTCTGCCTGGAGCTGAAAAACGGCCTTGTAATTCTGAGCCAAGGCAAAAATTCTACAGACCTTGGCTTCACTGCCTTTCCTTTAACAAACATTTTGCACCAACAGATAAACCACGTGACCACAACTTTTTTAACAGCAGCGATTACAGGCGATGTTTCTCATGTGTAATAACTCTTCTACTAATGCCCCTGTGGTAATAACAAGATATGTTTTGCATACTTCTTTTACAGGTTTTTAATGTCGATAACTTTGCAATGAATTCTAGCGTCGTACAAGGCGTCCTGACAATACCCAACGAAAAGCCTCAAAAGTTGTCGGCGGAACTGTCTGAGAAATCGTTAAAAGGCTTGAAAGCAGCAGTGCTCCAGATACAAACCACCGTAGGAGAAACGCTGACCGAGAAAATCGAAGCGCTCGCGACTGAGCCGGCACGCAAACGGTCGAAAGGAGATGACAGTTAAAGTTCGTGGTGATGATCGTATTCCTCGTCGTCATGTATATAGTCGTGATTCTCAAAGTCAGCATGCTTTTTCGGGTCCATGTGTTCGGGATCCCGTTCGTCAGGATCGAGGTGCTCGAGTGGATGTTTCTCGTGGTGTTTGGGGTCGTTATGAGGTTCTTCAGCTGCACACAGCAAACGGCGATAATAGCAATGCTCAACGTCAATTTACGGAAACTGGAGTCACATTGTAATGTCTGATGTGGGAACATCAGGTAGCTTACCAGTGCTTTGGCTCGAACTTGGCGAATCGAACGTGTTCTAGTTTGGCCAAATAGAGAAATAGCTCACGATAAGTCGTTGAACTTGTGCAACTAAAAAGGTGAAGGAAGGCTGCGAGCGCAACAACAAAAACAGACGCTTGTTTTCCTTTTCCATGTTTGCTTTNAAATCTAGTAATGTGCGTGAACAAAACGAGATCGCTTTCGTGGCATTACGAANCAGTCGCCNTTTCGTTTCCTGTTTTAGTGAGTCGTCTTCAAAATGCTTAAACTTTGCACACAAAACGATGTGTTTACTTGAAAAGATGAACATTTGCTGCACAAATAATGATGCAATACAATTTCGATACGTTTTGAGTTTGTCTCTGCTGGTGATGAAGTGTGCCGTTTTGTGAATACTGGGCATGAAGAAAACAGCAGCAGGTGAAATTTGTGAAACTCAGCGTGCGATCTGAGATGAACAGAACAGACCGAGCCCAGTCCAACCACCATTACATGTAGTTTGTGAGGAACATAGAGGTCGCGTGGAAATGTGTAAAGTTACCTTCGGGGCCTCAAAACTTCTAGCCGCGTTTCGTAAAAACAGGTGACCATACAGTAAACCTCGATTAATCCGGATCTTCGCCAAAACTGGTGGTACGAATGATTTTTAACGTTTTTCTTTACAAAAATCTTCGGTTTATCCGGATCTTCGCCACTACCGGATAAAATCTGCTATTTTCACATCTCGTAACCCGGATTTTTCTCCACTTACACACTGTTGTGTTCTCAAAGTGCATTGACTGGTCTCTACGAAATATTCGGCACCTTTCAGGCGCAACACAAGTGTGCTCACAATCACCAAAGAACGTTTAGAATTGTGACAACATCGTCCGCAACATTCGACTAATCGTGGAGACGATTATTGCGTCACGCACGGACATAGCATACCACGTTGAACAAAGCTCAAGGCATGCCGCCGCCCCACGGTTTCAGTCTATTGACCAATGTTGAGTGTACGTATGTAGACGAGTATTATCACTGAGTGTATTGTACTCGGAAACATGTCTTAGTCACTGCTTATGGACCAGTCGCAGAAATCTCTGCGTCAGTGCAAAATCCCAGATTTCTTCGCAGCTAAGTAATCTAAAATTATGAACTTAAATAACTGCGTGGTTATGGCGGTTACTAGTCTGTTGTACCATTGTAAATACATTACTAAATTAATTCTACTTCTGCGAAAATGTGCTGTTGGGTCGTAAATGTGTTCAATTTAAGTAATTTTCACCGATATCTTAGTACGTAGATGACGTAAGGCTAGAAACAACTATCTTCGCCTAAACCGGATAAAATCGTCGGTCAAATCGAATCCGGATTAACCGAGGTTTACTGTACTTTGAATGGGGAGGTAACGATCATGCCAAGCACGCTTTTACTGTGGCTTCTGCCGAGTCTGCAGTCAAAAGACAAACCATGCATTCGATTCTCTTGAAATTTTAAAAACGTGGCATTTTGGGAAAAACCTCCAATTTTAAACTCTAAACAACTTTCAGTGATCTGGCCTTCGAAATTATCGTTCGATGAGGCTACGCTGCTACTGCCTTAATGTTACAGACACCATATTGCGTGTCACCGAATTTGCTTTTTAGCTTGAAGCCTTCGAGGTGTGAGGGTAAAACGGTAATTGTGAACACTCGCATCGAAAGACAGGACTCGTCGGGAAGCCAAAGAACTGCGGTTTCTGGAAATCTCTAGTCAATTTCTAGTTTAAGAATTTCTTAGCGTTTTGACTGAATTTTTCAAATCAGATCCAAAATGAAAACCAAGAAGCTTGCCATTGAGGTACACACGCTACATCTCAGGTTATGATCACTGTGAAGGTAGAAACAGACAGCAGGAAATAGCCTGGGGAAATGATCAATTGAAAGCGATTGAAACAGGGGTTCTCAACTAGTTTCAGCCTTGGAACCGTATTTACCCATGGTCGTAAGTGGCGACCGATCATTTTAAAACAAAACCTAATAGATTTGTTTCTAAAAGCAGCTTTAAAAAGCACACTAAAACTTACGTATTCATGCAAAGTGAAATTAAGAGAATTTTTTAAGGTTTAACTGATGAAAAACATGACAACTGCATGTATAGAAGCTACTACGATAAAATTAAATATCAACACTGCACAAAGCTAGATATTCCGTTGCTCTTCGCTTTCACCTAATAATTTCGCGGAAGTCATTAGGGAGATACGTTTTATCAGGTTTTCAAAGTGTGTAGCAGCTGGGCAGTTTTTTTATCAAAGTTTCAAATCTGTGGTGACAGTAAACGAAGTCACTCCGATCATGCATAGTGCTTAAACCTGTTTCTCTACTTGAACTGGACCAAAGTAGAAAAAACACTTCCAAGTACAGGTTTGCTGAACCGTAGGATTGTTCTGACTGCAAGAGGTGGTATTCAGCCATAACACATCGCTGCACCAGAAGTAGGAAGTATACGCTGCGCGCGTGACTCTCTTTTTTTGAGATAAAATGAATGCAAAACCAGAAGAGCTTTCAATATTTTCATTTTTTTAATATTTATTTTTTGTTTAGAAATTGTACGCTACCCACTCAGAACGTACCTTCGACCGACTTTTGGATCGTAACCCACCTGTTGAGGTAGAATTCGAAAACAGTGCTTCCCAACCTAGTTCAGCTTGCGACCGACTTTTACTGACAATTTTTGTGGGGCCCAGTATGACTCAATGAGGTAACGATAAAGAAAAATTGAGATACGAGAAAAAATAATAGCACATGCAATATCGACTACTTGTGTTAATGGGAAACTTGAGCTGATTTATTCGATCTTATCAGTAGAAAATTGGCTAATTTTCAAAAACATTGCAGTTATACCAGAAATTTGTAAAAATTTTGAAATGCATCGCGACCCACTGGTTGGGAAGCGCTGCTCTAAAACAAGCAAATGGTTCAAATAAAGGCGAATATCGCTTTAGGTGCAAGTTTCTTTCAACGGTCGTTTACTTCTATCGAATAGAAGCAGCAAACTTTCATAGGACCCTTGTTGCAAGGTTTTGGCGCTTGTTTAATCCAAATATTGAGATTTTTGGCAAATTTGTATTTTTTGGCTATAACTTTTGAACCACAAATGCTAGATGGCCAATTAAGGGCTCTAAAGATGCGGATTTTCGCTTAGTTTTGCGGGCCTTAAACGGTTGAGCCGCACTGCCATAATTTGCGGCATTGTTTGAAATGAGCAGCATGGTACTTTGCTGCACGGTTCTTGGCCGTCCATCCCACCCGATGACTAGAAAAATTGCAATGCCTACATCACGACGGCTAGTAAGCTCCGTATCAGCCGGTAGTGTACTGCCAACTTGCCATCATACTGCTATCACTAAACTGCTTTTCATTCTTTGACTGTGTTAATAAAAGTAAAAATTGTTGAAAATCTCAAGTGGGCTTCAGTCAAATTCGTTATGTCGGTGTTACTGCTTGTCGGTTGTGAACATTCAAACTTCGTAAATTCATTCCAATAGTTCCCGTGAAATTCTGCGTGTTTGGGCATTTGTTCCGGTAAAGTATTCTATCCGAAGCGAACAGTGGCGTATCTACGCAACATGGCGCCCATGGCAAAGTTCTAATGTGCGCCCTTTTTATTAATGTAAATGTTAGATATAGGCAAAAATTTCATGAAAGATATACCATGAAGAAAATGAATGTTTTAAAACAGAATGCTTATTTTTGCTTTAAACGTTTCAGCAAATAAAATTATAAATTATCCACAAGAACCACAACATACTTTTGTACTCATTTATTTTATAATGCAAATACCATAATTTATACATTGTATTGGCAGACCAAATTGTAAATCTTGCAAAAAATCGCACAACACATTGCAACTACAAATGGCAATTTCTTTTGAAATGAATCCCATTTAATTTGAATGAATACAATAAGTTACGTGTACACTGCACAAAAGCAACACCAAGTTTAAACCCGCAATAGCCAAAGCCTTGGGCAGACAAAAACTGGCTCTAAATAAGGCTAACAAATCTTCTTTCATGAGTTAACACTTTTTTGCTCAACTGGTACGATAAAGATACTAACTGCTGATGTTTCGACGCCTAACTGCTGTTTTCTTCCATAGTCTCTGGACTGGGGCATCGTGTTTATCCTATTTATCGGACAATAGTGGCCATCGAAGAAATTTCGTAAAGTCGGAGTGGGCCGCAGCAGTTTCAAGCAGTTTGTAAAGATGGTAGTTATTGGCGTAACACTCAGATTCTCACAGCCACGGACTTAAAACTCGTCACAATCTCTTCTTCTTTTGAGCGAGTTTTACTGTGTTTGAAACCCAACCATGAGTGTCGAAAGAGGGGTTGAGGGGCCAAGCCCCCTGGATTTTGAAATTTGAGAATTTTCTATTAAATTTTCAGCAAAAACGTTGTTTTCTTAGTCTTGATTGGTTAAAGTGAAATTTCACAACTTTTGGCCACTCCTGGAAAAAATTTTTGGTACCCTTGGAAAAAAACTATTGAATTGACTCTCCTGAAAAAAAATCCTTCCAACGTTCATGAACTGCACGGACTGGCTGAGTTTTTCTTATAGCATGAGTAGGACGAGGTCTTGTAAATACTGTAGCGAGGGTTCTTGTTCTGTCACAATGTCTGACCTTGATGCTGTGCCACAATACTGCAGTTTTGTCACAATGCTCGGTGAAGTTGGCGCAACACGCCCGAATTATTGCATTAGTTAAGGGCGATGTGTTAGTGCAGCCGTGCAGTTAATGGTTGTATGGGGTGCAAAACAGAGGTTGAAGGAAATGCAAATCACAAATTTTAATTTATGCCAAGCAATTTTTGCGCCCCCTTCTAAGTGGCGCCCTTGGCACGAGCCATGCCTGCCATACCCTAGATACGCCACTGGAAGGGAAGCACCAACTCTTTGTTGTGCTCCCATATATATTTTTGTGACTGTGTTTTACTTTAATGCTTACTGAATTTTGAATCACATACCCAGGAACGGAAGTGTTCGCCCACATCAAGTTACCCATTTTGTCAGGACATTTAATACCTTGATTAGAAGCAAGTTGTATGCCTTTGTCAAACGATGCAAATCTTCCATACACCTTTTTTAATCTCGATTTTTCTCTCATGTAACGCTTCTGTTTAACGATAACCGAATGCAGTAGTTCCAGGTCCCTTTTTTTGTTGTTCGTATAAATTCAGCATCGACTATGTGTCAGTCCCGTCGCCACGGGGGGCTTTGGTGGGCTTAGCCCCCCAAACAAAGCTCCAAGCCCCCCTAAATTGAAACGTGAAACGCTATAAATAAGTAGAATTTTGGTTAATTTTATNATCTCAAGCCCCCCAAACAAACGCAAAGCCCCCCTATTGAAAACTTTCTGGTGACGGTTCTGCTATGTGTACCAACTAACTCCTATACCCGGTGAATCGTTGTTTATTAGCATTTCTGTACACTTGTGGTTTTATAACTAATGTTATGTGGGCAGTGCCTCCGCAACAAACACGTAAATAAAAAAACACAAAGTAGAAAAGATAACTAAAACAGAAGCCTGGGACCTTTAACAAACTGACACATTTCATTATTTTGTTTGTTTACACCAGGAGCAAGAAATAATTCCGTTATAGTTATAACAGAAAAGGCATTTTGCTGAAAACAGCAGAAAATATGCTATTGTTGGGGTAATTTGCTGGTTTATTTTATTCCGTGGAATCTTGGTTGACTTTGAATTCTTCTCAAATGCTACCTGCATATCTTATACAGCAAATCGTTCCAGCAACCGGCATATCGTAAGAAGTCGTGGATTTACAAGTCGAAGGTGTTAGAATCCTAATTTTTAATTCGAACTAGCAATACCGAATTAGCCATGGGTTGATGCGCCTGATTGTAACAACAGGTTGCAACACACGAGTCGTTACGTTTCAGAAAGAGCAACATGCAAAGTGTAGTGGGGCGGGAACACTTTTTTCATAGTGACCAGACTTGAATGTGTGTATATTTACTCATGTTTTCTGTGTGTAGCTCCAAACGTCGCATAAATGAATAAATGACAAGCTATTTCTTGCGTAGCATCCTAGATCGAAAGTAGAGTTGAAAAAATAAATTATATAGTTAAGTCTTAGCGCAGCTCTCAGACAGGTTGGATGTGTGGAATAAGCTTTGAATGCTTTCACGTTTTCGTTTGTAGTGTAATGAAAGTGTTTGTAATGTAAAACTCCATCAAATATAAATTTAAAAACAGCACTTGAAATTCATTTTTAAATTTATATTTGATGGAGTTTACATTACAAACACTTTCATTACACTAATTTCAAGTGCTGTTGAAAATGGCTATAAAGTGTTTTGGGTGCCTTCCCACACTCCTCTTTTAGCACTACAATCTTCATGACACGGTCGGCTGCTTATAGGCCTACCTACTGTATTTCAGTAGCGAAGCAGAGGCTCATTGCCAAATCAATGATTGCTGTCTTTTGATTTCAAGGAATCAAGTCAATTTTTTCAGTGTTTGATAATTCTGTAAGCAAAGCGAAGACTTGAATCCTATAAAATAAAAACTGAATCTCATATTTCTAATCACATCTCTGTCACAGATTTCATTATAGTATAAACCTAAATTAGTTTGACGTCACGGCGCAGGCTAAATACTATTTTTTAATTTAACCAGTTTTCCTTACGTTCTTCATGAGTCACTGCTTTCTGAAGAATTTCTTTTTCTTCTTCGGCCCATTTTTGCATCCTTTCCTCTTCATCTCTGTAATCATCTACTGGATGCGCCTTGTCGTGCCATTCAAAGTCATACTCCGCTGTGTGAGGATCGTGGATATCCTGCATGAAAAGTAATACACAGTAGGACATGAAAGAACCGTATCACTCACAATATGAGCAGCAACTATGGTCTTCAAAGTTTGCTGATCTATAGCTTACTGCAGGCATTGTCAGATTTGCTCATTGTTTTCCATTCAGTTGGTTTCCAAACAGTTAATACTTCAATTTTGTCACAATCTCGAAAGAATCTTGCCTACGCTTTTGGCTGTGACAGAAAGTTTAGTTCAGTATAAAGGATTTGGTTAGTTGTGGAAGAAAAATCAATGATGTTACACCAATAAATGATCTTAGATCAGTGACGTTACTTACAAAGTTACCACTTCAACGTCAAGCACGAATTCCTCAAAGTTGCCTTTCTTTTTACATTGAAAAACTCAAAAGTAAAGCAGCCCTGAAAAAGTAGGAAAGCAAAATTATAAAAAATAAAACATTCCAAAGGGGGCATGTACTATAGCGCTATGCAGTCAGTAATCCTTCATATGCTGCTCGACTCGAAGCACGGTCGAAACCGCTGTGTTTTCATCTGACCCAGTCAAACTTTTCTTAAAAAACATCTGTTGTCTAAATGACTCTAAACACTCAACTTTATAAGATGGGGAGCGAGTTGTCATGCTGATACTTATTTTTAAATACTTCTAAATGGTTGTTATTTGCACATCAAATATTTACCTCGATTGACAGCTTACCTCGTGGACTTGAGAAAACCCTCCGGTAAGTATGAAATTTTTCATGCTGTTGACTTCGATATCGTTAAGGTATTTTAAGATCTGAAAAGATACGAAGCCTGCACTTCTGCGCAATAATCGCAAATTTTTCAAGTTTAAAAAAAAAATAGCATGCCATGCAGTATCTAACAACAACCTAAGTTTGCCCGAAAAAGTTCCTCAATTCCGATCGTTTTAGATGGGAATCAGCCAAATGACGAAGGTTGCATATAGAATTTTCTCAAACCATACTAACTTTCCATCAAGTAAATAAACGGATAGTGGACCAAAAAACACGTAGGCCAAATGATAACGGTGGCCAACTTTTGTACACTCGACTTTGTAAACTTCGAATTGGTATAATACGTCCATTGATATATTCAGAGAATAGTTGGGGTGAAATGATGCGGAACAGGTGATTTAAAAACGTCATGCTTGCTGCGTTAATCGGAACCGTTTTGAAAATCAAGCAACAATAAGAGAAAGAACGCAGCCCAGACTCAGTGTATTTCCGTCGTTACAAATAATTGCAATTGCCAAATGACCATAACTAAACAAGCACTAAATTATCAAAACTTTTCATAGCTTTTCGTTTGTACTCACCTTTCCGTCAGTTGTAAACATTTTGAAAGTAGGATATTTTGTATGAACGTCGATTTCTCCGTCATTCAAAGCAACATTCATTTTTCCAAACACTATCGTTCTGTTGCTTCGAAACTCTTGCGCCAGCCCGTTGAAAACTGGTTGTGCAGCCTCCGATTCATCGTGGTTGGGAACATCTGCGCATGAAATAATTCCAAAAGTGAACACTTACTTTTACAGTAAATCAGACATTACAAAACTTTGTTGAAACCGAATTACAAACAAAATGTTTATATCATCTTTGCAAAAATATGCGCCTAAGTTTTTCATACTGAAAACAAGTCTACTCGTAAAGTTTCGCTAAATGAATTTAGTATTGCTTTTCCGTCACTTTAACAATCAACAAAGACCCACTTCGATCAACCGGTTTCCAGCAGGTGGAATGAATTCTTTGTGAAGATCACCTCAAAAAAGATTGTTCGATAACCAGGTTATTCGTATTGGTGATATTTCTGTATTAAAATGACTTACAGCAGGGGTCGGCAGCCTTTTTCGCACTACGGACCGGTTTAAGCCTCGCCCTGTTTTGCGGACCGGCTCTCAATAAAATAACGCGTGACTTATCTCGCAGTCTAAAAAACATGATTACTCAAGCGTCACGAAAGTGCTTCCAAAATTGAAAACGAACTTCTGGAAAAGATTTTATGCGTTTTTGAAGAAAACGTGATGAAATCTTTGTTTTTGCATTTTTGACCGGCAAAATGTACTCATCATTGAAAAACAAATTTATATTTTTGCACTAGCCTAACGGTGCAAACAATCTTGAAATCGTGAAGCCCAGCCGCAGGGCCAACTGCGAGATTTTCCACAGAGA
>JGI24021J15306_10012982_pt1 | contig 10363 bp, 6 predicted proteins | sample Ectturendosymbi1_FD_15306 | JGI IMG/M metagenome (IMG submission 15306) | reverse complement strand
GGGGGGGGGGCGAACGGGGCCACGGCCCCTGGCATCCAAGGCTGGGGGGCATCCAAAGAGCGGACGTGCAAAAATTTAAACCCTGTAACTAGACGATTTTTCCTATTGTAAGGCTACGAACACATGCTGCATGGGTTTAATTTTTCGAAACTTGTTTTGTTGTCCACACTAATTTTTACGTATTCAAATGCCAGTAATTCTCAGCTTCTTCAACACCAAGGACCTGTACTCTAGGTGTGCGGCGCACACCCAGTCAAACTGCTAGTGATGTGACTTATTCCAGAGCGTGCGATCAAGGAAAAATTGAAAAAAGGATTGAAAGATAATCAGGGATGAAAAAAACGTTTTTTTAAAAATAACAACCGACCTTGGTTTTCTTTCAAATCCGGGTTTTTGGTTTTCTTGGTCTTTTTTCTTTACAAAAAAACAATAGAACCCCATTCTGAATTGTTTTATTGCATAATGCAATATCACCATTTTCAGAAGTACACAATAACTTGTTATACTTATTATGGCATTCAAATTTGAAGGTAAAGAAATGTGTCCCATCTTTGTTTTCGCGAAGTATTGTTGGTCAATTCACTTCAAAGTGGTAAGGCTTGGCAAGCTTGCGCACAGCAAACAGAGAAAAGCCACTCCCACACAACCTCTGCAGTTTCACGTCAAGTTTATGTACATACCCTGCTAGTTTAGCATTTATACAGTGTATTTTTTCAACATATGATTTGGTACGGTCCAACATCAGGAATAGCTTGGATGCATAAAAGGCAGAAAAATTGATTAATATGTATACCAATTTTACAGAGCTGAAGAAGAAAACAAGTAGAATTTACTCAAACTATTTGAATTATTTTTCTCTCTTTTTCATGTCCTTCAAATTTAGTTGCTGTTCGTTTCGTTTCATAACAAAATTTATAGTTAACTGTACAAGTGTGCTGCTTATTTTACCTTTTACTTCATAGTACATTTTTCAATGGAAAAGAAAAGAGTGGGATTCTTGGTGGGTTTTATTGCTTGTTTTTAAATGGGCTTTTCAAACAAATCATGGTGTTTTTTGGTTGGGTCCAATTACATCAACCCTGAAGATAATTTTGGACGCTTGATTTTGTGAGCCAAATTTCAAAACTGTCCTATTTCAACATGCATGGTTTAGCTGATTTTGTGGTGCATCTCAAGTTTGCCGTTTTGTTTTTTTGATGTGGCAAACCTGGGTGTGTGCTGATGCGTTCACACACCTGTGCTTGCAATGTGTGCATCATTTCGAGCTTGGTCATTAATTGACAGTTCAGGCGGATTGATCATAACGGCTCACGCAAACCCCCGATCTCTTCTTCCCCTTAGTAATTGTACATATACAGTAACAGCCACATAATAAAAAACAAATTTTCATGCATAGGCCTACTTTATGCGCATTCTCAATTCTTGTGTAGTTTGCAAGTTTCAAACTGTCAACCCTGGGTGTCCGCCATCCCCGCCGCATACCTTCTGATCGACTGCTTTTCGCTTTGCAGTTGTTAACTGGGCTGACGTTGCACTGAGGGTCCCCTGTTTCCACTCCCCTGTTTCAACGCGTTGCCGGATATTTTTGCAGTTATGAACTGCTCTGTGTTAGGAGACCGCTGATAATTTATGTTCATTGCAGTGACACATAATGCAACAACGAGTACAGAGAGTGCGTGTAGAATGATATGCACAGGGACGCCGAAGAATAGAGGCATGGCGGGAGCATTGCACCTCTGCCCTTTCAAAAGAGGGCAACGGGTGCGGATGTGTCTTTTCATAACAGCATCATAGGTAATTCATAGTTTATCAAGATCGACTTGAAACATATTTTTTGCAGCTATTCGGGCACCCAGAAATTCAGAATGATTTTCTAAAATTTCTGTTATTATTTTTGAGGGCAATATTGCTGGTGAACAGAAACAAATGTAATTGGTAATGATGTTTTTGTTTTTTATAAGTTTCCATTGCCCTCCAACTTTTTCACTGCTCCCCTGCTCTACCGCTTCTCCGGCGTCCCTGAATATGCATGTTGTGTCAAAAAAACTTCGCCAAAACCTTAGTGTGCAAACCTGAATATGACGTCATATCGTGAAGTCACAAACAACGTATGTCCAGCAACAATGAACACCATACGTCACTGCTCCATACTAGAATTTGGAAAGGGAATCAAATCAAGCAGTCGCTCCGGGTATCACTAGACCTCTGCACGCCACTGATCGCACGTGCAGACACAGTGTGCCATCCATCGCCTTAGTGAGTGATGCACATTGCACAGAGAGAAGACGGAGTGTCTGTGGAATTTAATTTGCGTTTTTTGTGTGGTTTCGTTTTGGAATTTCTGTTTTGGTTTACTTATTCTTCCTTTGGTTTGGGCGCCTGGCCTGTTTGTGATTGTGAATGCCTCTTCGTGACGAAACGCTGTGCTACGTTGATTGGTCATTGCGAGTTTGGATCGGTCGGTTGCGATTGCAGCATTTGTTAGTGAAGCGCGGTGTAGTACGGACGCGCCTGAACTTACTTGTTCGGTCGAATTTGAATTAACTTGTGTGGTCAGTTGTGACCAAACTGCTGTATTTGTTTGTCAGAAGTGACAATTTCCGTACATCAGATTCGTTGTGGTTGTTAGGTTTGGCACCCTTATGTTTCGGTGAGTTTCTAGCGATTCTTTTCTGTACTGTCTTGAGTTATTAGATATTTAACCTTTTTTTGTTTATTTAATAGAAATACGTCTTGGTCATCTTCAGTTGTCCTGGCTGTTTTGACTGCATTGGCTGTCTTTAATTAATACTCTAGCGTGTAGTTCGGAAAGGCAGAACATTATTATTTTCTATTATTGCGACGAGCGGTTATCCGAGCCCCGCGATTTAGCGTCGCAGTGATAGTGTCTGTTATGCCTAAATCAAGATTGTTACGCAATATTAGGAAAACATATTACAACACCTTCGCGGCATCTGCTGTGCTAGCCTGTTTTCACCCATCGCAAGAGGCACCAAAGAATTTAAGAATTTAAGTGGCCAACCCATCGATGGCTAATTTTTATGTGAGTTCTGGAATATATATTGAAAAGTGTTATTTTTAGGTATCTTGTCAATTCAATGCAAAGTTTGGCGCTATCGACCAATCAGGCCCGTATCCATGAGGAGGGAGAAGCCCCCCTACAAAATTTTTCGCCCGCCCTGGAAAAATGTGTTCGACATAGTTTAAAAGCATTGGTCACTAAAAAATTTGGGCCCGTCTCATGAAACTCTCCGCTCCCCCTAGTGTCCCCAGCTGGTTACGGTCCTGCGGCCAAATGACATTCGGCGATCGACCGGTCGATCGACTTGTTGGCCACTCTTGTGTATAGGTTTTGAATTATTCAGTTGTTGTTGCCAAGAACACCTTTCCTGTTTTAACAGTGCGGTTTTGCTAATTGTTTTTTTTCACCACGGTGACCAAATGATGAACTTGCATCTTCGAGTCGCGCTTTTTCTCGTGCGTGCTGTTGTGAGGATTGTCTTGAACTGATGCTCTTGTACATCTTGTGTTGATCCACGCGTGCACGTCTTGTACCGCACCGCATGTGTCATCATGCAACAGTTGTTGAAGCGTACTTAACCTTGTGACGTGCGGAATCACCTGTTTATTACATGGATTAAAATTTCTTTGTCTCTGCTGAAAACATTTGTTAGCCAGTGTGTGACAGCGAAGTTGTTTTCAATCCGTACAATATTTTATTGTTTGAATTCCATTTTGCCAGCTCATTTCATTGATTTTTGTTGCCCTGTAATTATTTTGTCATTTCACGTGAAAACGTTTGATTGCCACTATTTTGATGACATGCCATCCTGGTTTTGTGACATCTAAACGGTGTAATCAAGCTGTTGCCATGAATTTGGTTATGTGGCGAAATGAAGAGAACATTGGTTGGTAAATGATGAGTTTCTGATGTAGCTACAATTGTTGGAGTCTTATTGGCTTGCATTTGTAATTCAGTCTGCATACTTGGATCTTCCTGATGATTTTTTCAAACAGTATTGTACGTGAATAGCGCGAGTTTTCAATTACATTACTACAAATTGTTTCAAAAGCAAGCAAACTTCATATATTTGACACCTCTCATTTTTAGACAGTTTTTCCACACAAACTGTTTAGTGGTTATTATGCAATTTAATGATTGTAAATTCGTCACGCAGACGTTTCAATCTAAAGTATTGCAAGTTCCCTGTTTCATTTGTTGAACGACAACAAACGGCAAGCCGGAACTTCAATATGCTCATCATCATCGCGTCATGTCGAGCGAACAAACAAACGACGAACTTAACGAAGGATTGCAAACACACGACGAACAATTAAGAGAATTGCAAACACATAATAAACCGGTTAATATATAGCAGCAGTCAAACAAAATGTTACAAGAAGACAAATGTGAACAAATTTAATTGTAGAATAAATAATAAATTGCTATGAGGAAATCCAGGGTTTCATGGCTGGTTGAAACGGTTAGTGCCAGGGCCGGCCTTAAACCGATGCAGCTGCATTGGGCCCCGCACATCTGGGGCCCCGCGCCATGGTGTTTGGGTAGATTCTTCATTTTTGCCAGATACACCTTGTGCTTGAGAATTCAGTAGAAACGCCATATAAATTTCATTAACAAAGAACGCTCTCGTCAAAACGAGCAAATTTCCTCTCGAACGTTAGCAAATGTGCTTAATTCTCGTGTTAGTGCTGCTCTGTATATCTGCGCTCTACCACGATCGTAACGCGGTTGATTGAACACGATGACGTCATAAAATAATTGCTCACAAGGGCCCCGTTCTTAGGTCTTTGTATTGGGCCCCGCGCCTAGGTCTTGCATTGGGCCCCGCATCTGGTAGGGTCGGCTGTGGTTAGTGCATTCCAGACGTTTACAACATTAAAGATATTTGTAATGGGCCAAAGTTTGAGAGAAGGATGTCTTAACTCTCAACACCAGAAGCTGCAAAGTCTTGGGCCTTCTTTCATCAAAATAAATTTCACAGATTAACAGATCAACGCGGAATGTACAATTGAGTCAGATAAGAAGTAGATGCTCTACATTTTCATTGACACCACATGAACGTAAGCTGTAAGTGCGCTTTTCCAGGTTCATGACACTGACTCAAGCGCTGTTTACAGCGATGCACTTTGGGGATCACTCCCATGAAGATGCCAATAGTTTCGTTTCGAGCCAAAGTAAAAGGTTTCAAGAAGAACAACAGCGAACTAGTAGCACATCTGACAGCAACAGGCAATGCATTCCACAAACTAACAGCAATAGTGAATTAAAACGCATGTTCTTTCAGACATGTATTTTTATCGTAAGTCTTTTTTTCTCAAATTTAATGTTACACAATTGTTCCAAAACTATAAAACTGAATACATCTTCCCAAGTTTGGCTTTTAGTAGATTATTGAAAAAAGGTAAAGTAAATAATTTTTCATATATTTCATGACTTTAATTTGGTCAAGGCACGTCAGTCAAGCGGATATCTGCAAAGAGGGACTGATTCTTTGTCTTGGGGTGAAGTTGTTTGCATCCCAGTGTAAACAGGGCTTCTTGACGGTTTCGAAGGGACGATCAGTCTTACTGCAGATGAGCGAGTTGAGGGATGGCCAGGATGCCACTTTGCGTAGACTTCATTTCCGGAAGCGTTTCTCAACACACCAGTTGTGTAGGACGATGCAAGCCACACAGCAACATAATCAACGATTGGTCGATCGAAGTAGTGTAGGAAAGCTTTCTCCACGTAGGCATTGAGCAATTGATACATGTGTGCATTTTCAATGTCCACCAGCTCTCCACCGATATTTGAACATTGGCGGGAAGCGTCATCCTTACCCTGTTGGCCGTGATACTCACTTGTCTTGAAAAGGAGTCTGTAACAGTGTCGCCCGTACTCTACACCTGCGCAGCCAACCCTCGCATCCAATTGCTGTTTGATGAGCCGCCTGATTGAATCCAAATCTACAGGAGCAGTTGGTCCCTCAGGACCTGGTGGCCCCGCGTATCTATCAGAAAAAGAAAAAGTTTTGCTGATTAGTTAACGCTAATTACCCTTGACTTCATAAGAAATGCGAGGAAGCTGTCAAGCGGTGAATGTTGTACATGGTGTTAAGGGAAAGTGTAAGGTTTTTAAGCTTGCTAAAAACTAAAACTTTAGTCATTGACCAAAAACTTTAGTCATTGGATTTTGCAAAGCAACATCATGCGAATGGAACGCAGATACATCGCAAACAATTGCCTAAGAACCAACTAAGTGTCACGGGCATTTTCATGCAGTAAACATACATTGGCCTCCACTCAAAATTACGACACAAATTAGCAGCATTGGATAAAAATGCACATATTTGCACTTTTTTTGTCAAATGAGTGGAAGCTTCCGCAGAGATTTTAAAAGATACAGATAGACAAGCGGAAATTAGTGTATGCTTTGGTGTAGAGATGACACGGGCCAGAATCTGCTAAATTAACAAACCTGTCTTTGATTGAATTACAAAATGGTTCACTGATTTGCGTGGAAACAAATGAAATGGAACGTTAGCAGAACAGTAAAATGAGGAGAACAGCAGAAAAAAACTTTCCTTGTTAGAATTTGAAACTTTGTAAAAAACAAAAATTTTCACCTAATTGACGAGCAGACCGCAGCGGCCCGGAATGACGTCACAACTTAAAAAATTGTTAGCGGACTGTTTCGAAACCTTAGCGGACGGCCCGAAGACTGGATTGTCAGCGGCCCGTGCCATCTCTACTTTGGTGTCCAAAGCAATCTATGGCTTTACTTCAAAAACGTTTATTTTTAAGTGAAACGAAACAAGTCAGTATGTTGCGTTTCTTTAAATATGGGATTCCAAGTGAATTGCAACGCAATCATACACTGCAAATCCGGCGTCTGGAAGTCTTGTCCAATCAATATTTTTATATTCATAAGTGCTTTATGTCTTGTAAGAAAAACACTGACCACCAACAAAGCCATCTCACTTTATTGTGAAAACTGTATGAAATAAGGCAGTTCTCATTTTTTTATTTCTCAAAATAGTTAACTTGTTTCTTTTCCTTTGAAGAATTGCAAGATTTTATTTTGTGAATCCTGTTGCAAGGTGTTGCTGGCATAGCCAAAATAAGACATGCGATCACGATGAACTATCCGCTTTGAACATCCCGTGTGAAATTTTTTAAAAGGTGTGTCGAAGTTAATCATTTTATTGCGCGCCAACCCTTCATCTTGCACGTGAATTTATTACAGCTAGATGATACTTTGCGTTCTCAAATGTTTTTCGTGGTATGAACCACTTAAAATGGTTTGCAAAATTGGTTGGGCGAAGGTAGTAGTCTATTACCTTATTTTAAATTACTTTAAACACAACCAACCCATTAGTCGAAAGAAACAAAACGGAAACACCATACCCTTTTGGTCCTCGCTTTCCTGGTGGTCCTGGTGGACCTCGAAGATATGATACGTTTTTGTTTCTGATTTCATCAAAGAAGCTCCTTAATGGCTTGCACACCAAGAAGTCATTGTCTCCACTGCCAGGCTTGGCATGAAAAGCGATTGCAAGGGAAAAGACAAGGGTTTGCAGAAACAACCACATCGTTACTAAGCTCGCCAAAAATTAAAAGTACGAAAATATGTCTAAGATTTTTGAGTATCAGCCTTGGATCTGACAATAATAAACAACATTTGCGGTATTTCAACACCAAAGTAATTTTTAAAAAGTTGTAATGCATGGCTACAAACCGAACGTTGAACCAAGCAAATATCAATCACTTCATATGACATGTAGTCTTTCTCTTATCATGTGCGTCAAGTATTATTTGATTTCTACACGTTTTCCGGTGTTTCGCTGCTGATTTGCACTCCAACCTGAATCTGTTTCCTTGTTAGCCTCATACTTTTACTACCTGTGATTTCATTTTCAGTTCAACGTGCACGCTGCCACTAAATCAGTCAAATGGATGTCGCTGGCTTTATTCAGATAGAAAAAGGACAAGCAAAAGATTAATGAGCTGAACGTTGATTCTGCAGCTTGCCTGCATCAACACTCTTGAACACCCTTGCAAGACCGGCCTTAGCAAGTGCGGACAGGGTCGGATTAAAGGGTAGGGGGACACGGAGCAATTTTTACTGTCGGGCCCCTGTGACGCATTTCATGACGTCATCGTTAGTAAAAATTACGTTTGCGCTGATTCGCAACGTTCTCGTTTGCTTTTTCCGGTAGTCAAAAAGTGCTTACTCAACTGTACATACAGGCGATAATAGTAAAGTCACAGCAGTGACCCACACTAAGCGAATCAATCGCAATTTATTGCGTAAGGAAACCAGTTTCGTGTGTTACACATCTTCAGTCCTGCGCACAGTTAACTGCGATAAGTAAACACTACTTAAGTGTATTCTAACTAAGAAAAAAATCTTTTACAGGCTAGAGCAGTGGTTCTTAACCTTTCTATGCACTTATATCCCCTGAGCTTTCATAAAATTTTCTTGTACCCCTTGTTTGAAATAAAATGATAATTGTTTCAAACTCGATGAAAAAACGAACATGACCATACAATGAATTTACAAATACACCAACAATCCAACAGAGTTAATGGTTCTCTTTTGTTTTTTGTCAATGATTATAATCTAGCGAGGTTCATTGTTTGAGATTACCACTCACATGTCATGACCAGGCTCACATGATTCCTGGCCTTATTTCTGATGTGCGGGGGAGTTGCGAAAGCAATTTCATACAAGCAGGTTGTTGCAAAAGGCACAATAACTTCCAAAGCTGTTTTCTAATTGGGGAACGTGTTGAGTTGCGTGCACCAGAAGTTATCTGAATGCATTGAATGGAACTCCATTTCAGTTTTTCTACTGGCCTTCATTTCAAGTAGATTAGTGGTTTTCAAACTTTTTGTACCCCGATCCATCATGACAACCCATTACAGCCCAAGGACCATTGGCGTAACTAGAGGTGTAAGCCAGGGGTGCAACACGTAGCTGAAGGAGACCCACTGGCCATCGTTAGGGGCCTACGAGCCACAAATCAGAAAAACAGCTCAGAAATGATAGCGAATCCGGATTTGGATGCCTTTGCAAAAACCCGAATTCACCTGAAAACACTAGGAAAAACGCAAATAACTCTTATTATAGCGACATATAAGCGGAGTAGGGGCCCGACTTTTACATTTAGCTTGCCAGAGGGCGGCAGTTCGCTCCCTGCCAGTTACGCCACTGCAAACGTCCCCCATCGAAAATTCGAATAAAACAAACATAATACAGCTGTTTACATGACATATCTACTCGTGACCCCTCCAAAAAAGGTTCACTCTCGGGGTCACGACCCACAGATTGAAAACCTCTGAACTAGATCTTTCTGCTTTCCATCGTTGTCTACCATAGATTTCGGGTTAAAAATAAATGGGTCTTGCATCTAACCCTGTAAAACAGAAATTTGTCCATTGGAATTTTCATCAAGTTGTGGAAAATTAGCATAGGCTATAGTTGCCTGATCCAATGCGATTAATACAGATTGGAAGTTTATTAGTCAAGGCAGATGCCCTCTCCCTAGGTGTGATCATGTTCATCGCTGTTTTATAAATGGTGGTGTTCAAGTCGTTAAGGTGGCAGAATATATCTGCAAGGTATGACAGGAACGTAATGAACTCCTCGTTTTCAAAGTGCTGTGCAATGCCACTGCTTCAGTGCCTCAGAAGCTGCTCGATTTCTTTGTGCAGCTCAAAAACACGAGCAAGCACTCGCGGTAGCCACTTCACTTCTGTGAGGTAACCGAGAACATTGCGTTGTGCCCCAACTTCATTACAAAACACTTTGAACAAACGGTGATGCAAGCTTTGGCTTCTGACAACGTTTACTGCACTCAAAACAACTGACAACAAATTTTTTAAATTTCTAGGGCGTGTATCCATGAAAATATTGTTGCTTCGTACCTTCAAGAGGTACGGTATCCCTGCTTAAGAACCACTGGGCTAGAGCGTGACTCGGCAAGAAACAACATTCACCCGAACAATAAGCAGAAATCAGAGATTACAAACCAAAACACCTGAGAAATAACATGTCAGTATGGCCAGTAACCCCGAGTGGGAAAAGTGTTTCGAAGCTTATGTCGTGACTTCAACTTACATATCAGGTGCTCTGGTTAACGCCGCTTGAAAGTATTGCTGGAAAAAAAACGTTTCAGTCGCGGGGTATTTGCTCTTTGCCTCCTTAGAAACATTGCGCTTTTCATCTCCTGCAGGCATTGCAAATTGCGACATGGCGGTAGCTAAACACTGCAATCTCGTTTTCTGCTGTTTCGTTCTACAAATCGACTGAATAAAAAAGCTTTACTGACGGAACACGCAAGAGCATGCGGTGTAAATG
>JGI24021J15306_10012977_pt1 | contig 10365 bp, 8 predicted proteins | sample Ectturendosymbi1_FD_15306 | JGI IMG/M metagenome (IMG submission 15306) | reverse complement strand
GGGGGGGGGGGCGGATTTACTTAAAACTCCACTCTCTTCTCTAAGGTCTAACTTTAAGCAATTATCGAACTAGTACTCCATGCACCGATAAAAGCGTGTATTCTGGTGTAACACAAAATCATTAAAAAAAATCAAGCCAAAAACTGCAGCCATGTTCATCCAACTACTTTCGAATTCGGATAAAACTTGCATACCCGCCCAGTAAGCTTGGCACGAAGTATTGCCCCAAGCCAGGAGTGCTCAATACGTCGATCGTGATCTACCAATCGATCTCAAAGATACTGTGGGTAGGTCGCATGACATTAACACCCTGGCTGATTCCAATCAGTGTAAGTTATCAGAGTAATGCCAGATAATGACAAAAAATGTACATCGTTAATTGTGTCGTGTTGTGCAATATGGGCTTCATGTGGGTATGCAAGGTACACCAACATACATTGTAAAAATAATTCTCAATACATTTAATAATAAATATGTTTTGCATTTTATAGTAGGTAGATCATTGTTCATTTTTATAAGTATCTCGCATGCTGGAAAAGTGTGAGAACCTCTGCCCTAAGCAAAATTCATTGGAACCACACGCGGAGAGTCACAATACCATCGTACAAGGCACTTGCGTATTAATGCAAACAAAGATAAGGCTCTCTTATACTGAGCTTGTTTGTTCGTGTGAAGAGTAGTAACAATCAGGCGAGGTTGCTGAAGGTGGGATGTGCGAACAAAGAATAACATTCTTGCTTCTGGGTGAGACATGAATACAAACCATTGCCAGTATCAAGTAGAAACACGAAAGCAGTGATAACATGTTTTCATGTTTTTTATTTAGGTGATTTTGCTTTCTAGCAGGCTTGACTTTTTTTGTTTGAAGTGGCTTTCTCTCTCGTTCGAAGCGGCTTTTTCTCTTTCGGAGAGTTTCGTCTGACGCAGGCTCCAAGTGTCGAACTCGGTTTCACACAAAACTTCCAAAGGTTAGCGTACGCGCGTGAAAAATTGTGACAGGTGAGCAAAGGCGGCCCAATGCATCGTTAAACAATGCCGGGTTGGAACACTGTAAAACACTTGAACCTTATTTTACTGGTTGTGAAGTTTGTAGAAATTTAGTTGGTTTTACCAACAGGCCAACAGGAGAGTTTGAAGGTGGTAAGTCTGGGAATTTCCTGACTGATAAACGCGACACGGCATTGAGTCAAACAGTCGCCGGACCAGGGCTCTTAACCTTTTTCACATATCTTACCCTTTTATCAAACACGATTACCAGATTTAACCCAAATGCACTTAATGGTGCTCATTTATTGAAAGTACAAAATTGAAATTCTTACAGTTTAGAATGACTAAAAAAAATTAAATTTGCTGCAATTAATGGTTCAGTACATTCGCCCCTTTGGAAGATGAAATTTACCCCTGGTTAAGAACCACTGCGCCGGACCGTTTACATTAAGGGTGGGGAACCTGTTTACTATTACGGGTCGCATCCATTGCGGAATATCGATGCCGGGTCATTGTCTTTATCTTCCAAAAATAATGAGAGAAAACTACGTCAACGAGTGAGAGAGACTTCTGTTGAATTACTGTCTTCGTGTCGCCTTCTTACGGAGTTTCGTTTTGACACGATGTTGTGTTCTAACTGGGGTAACATAAATTCTGATGCGGACCATATTAGATGTTAACGCGGGCCGCAGGGTCCCCACCCGTGGTTTACATGGAAGACGACGCGATACAGAAGACCGAGCGCAGTCGAGTAACATCTGTGGTACTTGGATCAGAACTTTTGGCGAACCATAGTGTTGACGAATAATCTGTCTTGTGACGCATACAAACGAGTGATAGACGTTTTACATCAGCAAACGAAAATCCGGGAAAATTCAGTTTCGTTTATACTCTGTTTCTGTACTCCTTTGGGAGTGTCACGAGTGGTCTACGGCGCCAATCCCCGCTTTCTTGCGCCGTGGGCCACGCGTAAGTCTTCCGTATGACCCGACCGGGAATCGAACCCAGCCTACCAGCTTTGTGGCGCGCGCTCCACTAACCGCAACGCTTAGCCTGAAAGAGCCAACGACAAACTACAGAAACAAGCAACATTCTGCGGGGAGTCATACCTGTACGTGTCATGCCAGGATAGAAGTGCGAACGCCATGAACATGTATTCGAATGAGCGCATCTTCGCAAACCAGCTCAGCCTGAAACAAAACCAGTTAAAGCTTTTTATCAATGAAATTTAGAGAAATAGGAAGGCGATCCGGATGTTGCATGCACCCTGTGATCAACGCTGCCGTGTATTGCTGCAAGTCGATGCGGCAGAAGCAAATAATGCCTGACTTCGTATAATTGACGTTAAATTTAGTAGAGTCGCGGAGTTTTCTTTCATATAGAAGTAAAATGCTTAAACTCGAATTATATGTGGCACAACACGCCTATTACACGCAGCACAACACATTAATTAAATTACATGAGACGTAACATGCTAACTATCTGAAGCGCAACACACCAATTGCCTGCGACGTAGCACACAATTGCCTGCGGCGTAACACAGTAATTAGCAGTGTGGCGCAACACACTAACTACCTTACACGCGGCGTAACGTACTATTTACCTGTGGTGTAACACACTTAACTCCCTTTCTTGTTTAAAATCTAGTTAAACATAACTTGCTAATTAAACAAACTACTCCTTTCTGCCTTTCACCACTGGAAGGATCTTTTTAAGGGGGGGCTGCTCGCTAAAGTCGCCCCTGACTCAAGAGTACATTAACGGATAAGGTGTGGAAAAGTATCGCCACAAATTTACAAAAACACGAGCTTTTCTCACCAGTCGCATGCACCATGTAGTGACGATGGCATTCTGCGCTTCACCACAACAATGAATAGGTCCTCGGCCATCATCACCAAGGGCATTGTGAGGAATGCGCCGAAGTATCCAGGGTCAATGCCATGCCAGTAAGCACTCACAGCCATGACGGCTCCAACTCTGCGTGCACATCATTTGTCAAGTGTTGATGAGATAGACCAAGCAAGGCGTTTCAATTTTTTATGATAGGGCTCAAAGTACGATTCTTTTTACTTTGCCAACAGTCATTTTCCCAAGGAGAGGACAAACAACGGGGACTACTGGACTTCTGCAAAGAACACAGTGCTTTTACAGTAAAACAGGGGTCTCCAAATATTTTTGTCTGAGGGCCGCATAAGCTATTGCACAACAGTTCGAGGGTCGGACATACACTCCCGGTCCCAAATAAAAGAATGTCAAAGTATGAATGTTGTTTAATATTAAAAGACGATTTATTAAAGAGATGGTAAAATTGCTTCTTTGAAGTCAGCATAGTGGGAAAGTCTGGCTTCAGATGGAATGTGCCTGATATTGACGAAGACCTAAGATTGCAGCAAAATATCAGCGAAGTTAGGCCAGCCCGCAGCGCAGTAATACTTAGCCAACTGACACTCACGTGGCCGTCTTGCGTAATGTCATTGTTTCGGGGTATGTTGGATTCTACAAAATCAACAAAATTTTCGGAGATACGTTATTTTTTTATTATTGTTTATGTGTCTTTGCGGATCGCATGAAATGGTTTCGCTGGCCGGATTTGGCCTGCGGGCCGTAGTTTGGAGACCCCTGGTATGCAACATCGGGTGACACTTCCCATTGCAATTCAATAAACCACGAACCGGAAGTGGATGTTACGCAACGATTTTACCCAACAAACTCCAGTGTTTCAAGTATTTGTGCTTGTTGCGGATACAATCCTGATTGGGAAGTTTGTGAAAGGGGTTGAAACGACGGCACATGACAGGTTTCATACGAGCAAAACACCCCCCGCAGTTGCCAGGCAACAAGCTTTAAATCTTTGCAGTTGCGAGACAACAAGCTTGTAAATCTTCGAAGTTGCCAGGCAACAAGAAATCGGACAATCGAACAAACAAAACAAGCATGCATTGAAATACGCCTCCGTGCGTGGGTCCACTAATTCGAATAAAATCTTGAGAAAGAACAAACTTCCTGAGCGTGAAATTGAGTGCGAATACCGTACGCAATAGTTCTGCACTAAATCACTCTGACACTTCGGTGGGTTGTCACTTTTGCCGAGTTCTTGGAAAAAAACATTAAATCCACATTTACTGACGGTCAAGTTGTATTGTGATGTTATTGTTTAAAGTGCTGAAGAGCAGGTAAGTCCCGAGGAAAAATTGAGATATTATGGAGCTTCCGTCACAACTCAGCGCTGCAAAGATTCCGTATAGTCCAGAGCCAACTAACGTATACAACACAATGTATTGAGTGCACACGCACACAGAGCTGCTGCAGCCAGAAAAAGATTTCAGAGAACGCAGCAAGCAAGCACGAACCCCATCATGATCTGCCATCAGCCGAAAATAGATAATATCAAGACAAGCAAGTTCTCTAAAGTGCTGCTGACTGAAGAGAGGCAAAAGATCGAGCGGATAGCTAGCCAGCGAGCGCATCTCACGCATGAGCTGTAGCGTGGACATGTGGCAGAAGACGAGAGGTCACACGCGATTTGTGCTGAGGTCACGCACGATTGGTGCTGAGGTCACACTTGATTGATGCTGGGGATACGTGCGATTGATATCGATTGTTGCGGGGATCGCGACACAGATTTGACAGTTCGTTCGAGATCATCAACGCTTTTCCCATTTTGTGACCGTTGTCACTGGACCTCCATACTTTTCCAGTATCAGTCAGTAAACTAACCATGCACACCAGCACAAGCGACAATGAACATGTTTTCACGCTGACGCAGTAAAAACGACGAAAACATAATCTCAAGATCAAAAGTAGCTGGCGCTCCTCTACTTCACCAGAAGGCGCCAACGTAGCTATCAAGCTGTTCTTTTAACTAGCACCCGCGATCGACTTTACGCTGTTTGCTCGGACATAGAGCGAATTTTTTTTAAACGACCAAAAAAATTAAGTCAATTCGGTCACAATGTCTGAAAATACAGACTAGTGAATACTGCCACGGCAAGTTTTAACTAGAGGTAGACCGATATATCGACTTGGCCGATATTTGCAAGCACTTCTGACGTATGAGCTGTCACGTGGACACGTTTACCGATATATCGGTATCGGCCAAAACGCCGATTTATCGGCCCCAGTAGGTGTTGGCAAAACGCTGTTATATTCCTCACGCATCCAGACAACTTGCTCAAGAAATCACAACGAAGCAAGTCAAGACGAAGCAAGTCAAGACATCTTGCAACAACGCTAGCAGGTGCGTTTTCATAAACAAGCAGACAAGATGAATCATGAAGCACTGGTCGGCCGTCGCAGCCGAAACAAAAGCATCATCATTAATCAGATTAATTAAAAATCATAGCAAAATATTGAAATTGCAACAATTGGAAAATTTTAACTCATAAATCCTGATTTTTGCAATTTTTGAAAAAATGGTAAGGCATAGAATACATAATATTTTTGATAATGAAGCAGAAAACAAGATATAAAAATTTCGGTAACATCGGCTATCGGTCCATGAATGGCCGATATATCGGTATCGGCCCCAAAAAAGCCATATCGGTCGATCTCTAGTTTTAACACAATTATGATACGAATGACTGAAATTTGTCAGTGAAAAAAAGCAGGGATCAACTTACTTGAATTTCTTCAAATTGTTCGGCCACCTTTTGTAAATGAAGTTGGCCAACCACCACTGCACGCTCATGTTCCAGTTCCGCATTCCTTGTCTCACCGTCGGCGACCACTCGCATCCGGCCGGATCGATGTTTCGCACCGTTTCGAAGCTGTACTCCTGTTCCGCGTCGTTCAAATTTCTAAATAAAACAAACAAGAATCGTTCGTGCGTGGCTTGAAAAACAAACTCGTTTCAAATGGTTGGACTTACAATAAAAGCAAAACCTGTATAACAGTCGATACGACAATCCCAATTGGAGCCAAACTTTTTAAGAAGTTCTCCAGCTTTCGTAAATGTACCAGTAATTTTGTAGTGCTGAACGAACCGCAACACGCATGTTTGGTTGCAGTCATAACCGTCCGGTCGATTGTTTTGTGTTTTGAAGACTTCCATGCTATTTTTAATTGTGCCAGAAAGACCACACGAACTACCGGTAGCTGGCCGAAAATTCCAGGCAGCAAATACGCCACTTCCGCTTTCCAACCAATATGGACTTGGAAGAAAAACGTAACTTCCTCGCGATAGAGCTGCTTTTATACTACCGTTGTATCGACCAGGCGTTACAGGTGGCCTGTGGCGCGAGTCGCCACCTCTGTGCGTTAGTCACGCATTGTTTGCGAGGTTCGTGTTGCAATGCTGCAGTCGTCTTAGCAGCATCACCTAGGCTTACTTTTTCGGTCATTTTCCGGTCACGGACCGAAAAAAATTAAGTCAATTCGGTCGTAATGTTTGAAGAGGTCGGCCAGTGAAAGCTGTTATGGGACAAATGACCAAAATGCCTCAGTGAAAAAAGAAACCCAGATGGGACCTATTTGTTTATCAGAAAATGCCAATGACGGCAGGCCAAGGCCTCAAGTGATCGTTGACAAATTTCAAACATGGCAGAAAAGAGATCACTACATAAGCCAAGAGAAGATGAACACAACCTAAACGAGAAAAGCACAGAACAAGCCAAGAAAAGTCATTGCGCATGTGATATACACACAAACTTTTCGTAGAAAGGCGATAGTCATATCTATCTACAATGGCAGGTGTTTACAGAGAAACAAACACGTCTGCTTAACAGGAGCACAGATGGATTTCTAGATAAATCCGGATGTCAGAATAAAAATATTTTTATCAGCCCTTTGCAATTTAAAGACTTGAAAGCCGAACACGAAGTGACACTTTCATCTTCAAGAATCTCTTGAATCCCTGACAACGGGAGTTGGCGTGGCGGGTGAGCAGAAGGGCATTCGAAGAATATATGTAAATCAGTTTTTTAGAATTGAAAATCGGGTCTCTAAAATCAGAGATTATCAAGGGAAATATCTATGAAAATTAGTCGGAGCTTTTTCGGGTCCCTACAGGTCCATACCGGGTACCTAACATTTTCCTTAAAAAACCCTGATGTAAATACATCTTAACTCTGCGCTCGGTATCGGCAAGCAGGTTTTTCAAAGGTGTTTTAGGGGCCCGATTCGGGTCGCGAGAATTGAAAATCGGTTCCCCCACAGGTCTATACCGGGTACCTATGATTTTCTTTAAAAAGAAACTGGATAAGATTAGCAAACCAACTATTTTTAGCAAATCAAACTATTGCTAAAACAGAGGTAACAGACCACGGGGTTGGTTACATCGTCGCCAGAACTTGCGCAACAGTCGCATTTACCAGCTTGAGTGACGAGCGTTCCACTACGAAAACAACTTTTCATTACAGATGCAATAGTAAGGGCAGAAAGCAATGTTTGTACATAACATACAAATTGTGAAGAAGTGTCACAATTAACCACGGACCATAATGGAGTAAGTATCGTTGATGAATGTATGTCCCTCCAGACATATCGCGTCACCAAATGAGGTTGAAGAGATGAGGGCACAAACAGATTACAATACGTTTAGCAGCAAACATTAATCCCGTAAGTGTTGGGTACATGAAAAACAAACTACGAAAATACTCACGTCAGTGAACGATGCCAAAGCGAAAGTACAAATGCGCATATCCTCATTTCATTAACAGCAAGATTTATAGTACAGCGCAGAGCCCGCAATCCAGATGAAGATTTCAGATTGATTAAAATCAATTCACGGATAATAACACCCAAGAACGGGTAAGTCTCGTTCGAAATTCGTACTTTTCTGAATGTCTTGCGAAGCGTGTAAGCGTTTGCCCGGATTGGCGTTACCTAGAGTCGAGTTTGAAAAAGCGCAGTTTTTGTTCCTCATCAAAGCTTGTTTGTTACACTCACGGGTTTGTGGCAGGATCGAGCGTTGGCCCGTTCCCTGGCTTAGGCGCTGTACTCTTCGGATACGCTCCCAATGCCAGAGTGACAAAGGAGCACTCGGCCAGCAGCCAGGCAGAGTAGAAGCGCATTCGTCCGATGAAGAAGACCGGAACCATGTAAAAGACCCTTTGAAAACAAAACACAATGGCTTTGGCTGTCGCTTCAACAACGCCGACCCTCACGTTGGGTAAAGAGTAAACGCAGAGCCAATAGCGGAGACCCAACGTTTACCTGAATTGAAGATGCAAACGCCAAGAACTCTGGAATACAAACACTTCTGTCATTTGAAAAACGCACCTGTACCATAACGGTTCTTCGTAGAACTCGTCTGATTTGGCGTAATCGATGGTGAAATAGTGCGACGCACTGAAGTACAAAACAGCGTAAACGGAGACTTGTTTTATTCTGGACAGCAGTTCTTCTTTCCACTTGACCTTTTCAGTCGTAGCTGAGCTCATTGTCAAGTAATCGTGATACGTTCGATATTTGAAAATGGGTCCTGTGGCAACAACAGAACAGTGCTGCCGTAAGTACAACATCTGCGGCCGCCGGTTAAAAATACTGCGCAGTAGCAAAATGTGGTGTGGTTCTGTCGCAACAAGTATAAAAGAGTCTACGGAAGGAAAGAGCATGTACGAATTTCGCAAATACAAAAATCGTTTAATCGGAGTATGTGATAGAAATAGGTTTAGTCTCTGTATATTTTCTTTCATACATAGCAGAATGTTTTCACATCAAGTTTCTAAGCGTATTTTGATACACAACGATGGGTCAGTATAACCAGAAAAATAAGGCATGGACTTTTCGAATACGCTACGCCAGTGGTTTTCAACCGAGGTTCCGCGAGTGGCTGCCAGGGGTTCCGCCGAAACAGACTGAAATTTGCCTGGAACGAAATTCTGAACCACAGTTCTAAGCGGTTGTTCCAAGATAGACACTTGGATTATTGCATAGGGTTCCATGAGCAACGCAAACATTTGCGGAAGGTTCCGTTGCAGCAAAAAAGTTGAAAAACGCTGCCATACGCAATCGCTGAACGACGAAGTTCTTGTTACGCGCTTTCGAAATCACTGACACTTCGCGCAGACACTTAACCACAACGAATTGCACAGTACCTGTGAAAAGACCAGCGTAGCAATACGCGTAGCAGATTATGGCAAACGATGTGGGTTCGTGGTTGAGCTCAAGCTGAAATTTGGAGCCGGGTTGTTTGTTATCTTCATCCTTTTTGATGGACTTTTGTCGATAATCATGAATCTCAATAGCAACGCTGACAAGCTGTAAACATAAACTGCTGCATTAATATAAAAAATATTATTCCGAAAATGAAGGATATTTCTAACACAATAAAATGCATAGATAACTGAAACACAGTTTCAATGACGGAAATTTATACACTGGAAACACTGCTTTAACTACACATTTCAGAATATCAACTAAAATGGGTTCAAATTATATCTCAAAGCAAATGTTTTTTATAACACAACAAAAAAACATTGCTGCAGCTGCTGCTGCAGCTGCTGCTACAGCTGCAACTACACGTATCATTTATGCAAGGCTTGGTCAACTGCAAATACCTCTGAATGTCGGCACAACTTGGATATGTTTATAAGACATATAAGATTGACCCCACTGTTTGTTCATCAAGTTCTACCAAACATTTTACCATAATGCTGCGATTGTAATGCCTGAGCAGAAAGCACGCAAAGCTTTGGCAGCAAGCAACAATAGAGATCACTCTTGTAGCTACCATTAGCAAGTACAACCAACTGTTCACCAGGCTTACAAGCGTTATTTGAGGTCACTCACCAAATCACTCTATTATTGCTTGTTCGCGCCACATAAATATATGTGCTATTCTTAGCGCAAAACCTGTTTGTGGTGAATTGTGCATGCAACACTGTGCTGACCAAGAGATTGCAATGTAACATTAACACGCAAATGTGGAAAGGGTGTGGAAATTTTAGACAAACTGCAAAAGGGAATCAAAGCATTCATAAATAAATGACTTTAATACTCCACAAAAGAGTAAGCATTTCCAATAGGTTAATTCAGTTAAGTATCATATAGTCTTATTCAGCACACTTGGCATTGACAGAGCCTGGAGCCATGCATCATGCAGATCATCAGAGGCAAAGTAAGTTAACTAGCATTGTGAAAACTTACCAAGTAAATGGAAAATTGTGATCAGCTGTCTTAAAACATACTACCGCCTTCATTCAAAGCCATAAATTGGCATGCTACACCTCAATATTTCAAACATTTCCACTTACTTTCAATGTCAGCAAAAGCTGAACTGCATTCGCAAGTGGAGACGGTTTGGGCAAACCAAATGAAACGGCACAGCGGAAAAAAAGTAAAAACAAGAAACACCATGAAAAGGACAGAAGTGGTATGTGTCTGAAAAAAAGAAAACTGTAGATAAACATCACACTATCCTTCAAGTTGCATGTCACA
>JGI24021J15306_10012976_pt1 | contig 10366 bp, 4 predicted proteins | sample Ectturendosymbi1_FD_15306 | JGI IMG/M metagenome (IMG submission 15306) | reverse complement strand
AAAAAATATAAATTGCCTTTCTACTTTCGAATTGAACTCGTACAAGGTTATTATTATATTTGTGATCATTGAACCACTCCATCCAAAATTAGCTCACACTTTTGGTTACAGGCTGAGTCTAAGTGCAAGCGTGCATTCTCAAACCTGACCAGTGATAGTCACTGTAACGAAACGGGCATTGTTAAGTGGCAGTTTACCCGTGCCAAAAAGTACAGCTGACGAAAATTCCAATCATAATCATTTAATTATAGAGGAGAACAGTTTTACTGTGCAGCTTGCCTTTAGTGATGGAAACTGCAGTTCATCAATTTAGCTCCAAGCATTTCACCTCTGTTTTGTTTCCAAAACGCTAAGTTTTTGTTTACAAATTACATACATACATGTTTGTTGATCATACTGTTTTTAATGACATTTGGTCACTCAAAGTTAGTAAGACAATAGAAATGTAAGTATTAACTGGATCTCCTATCGCCCCCCAACCGCCCATTTCTGCTTCACCCCCATAGGGGGACGGTACCGCCCACTTTGGGAACAACTGATCTAAGGGAATCGAGCGTTTGCTTTGAGTCTTGCAGTAACTTCTAGCACCGACTTAAGCCTACCATGCAGCTGTGCAGCATCCTGTAGCATTCAACGCAGCACGTTCGAATTTAATAGCAAGCTGCCTTCCTGTAGATACCTACAGTGTGCTGTACTTGTTTGCCAAGCTGGGATGAACTATGACCAGGCAGAGTCTCGTGACCAAAGTTGTTTTTCCGCATGACCAATATGTCAGTGCCTTACGACTGATCCAAGGTTTCCCTGATAAGAGCGAAGGAACTCACCAAAACGCTAGCTATTGATCTAAATAATCTTTGCAGAAGCGGTGATCAATTTTTCTATGAAGTAGAACGCGTGATGAATCAACAACAAGTACCGAAATTTCAATTATTTTGATCGATTGATTGGCTATGCCGTCATTTCACCTTTCGTAGCCACTCAACTGAATAATTTGATGTTGGAAGTCTGTAGGTAGACACCAAGCCTTCATCCAATTAGGCATCAGAAACAGGGTAACGCTCTAAACAAAACCCTGCAATAGTAACGTTATGGATGTAAAAATCATGCACATGCCTTCATGTAAAAAAAGGCATGTCGCTTGGTAATCGACTGTCTAGATTAGAGCAACAAATCTTTCTAACTGTCTAAGTTATGCTGCTAAACTCCTGGCGTACCGAACCAAATAAAAGAATTGCCGGAAATCGTAGATTGCGGGTTTTTTCTTCAGCTGAGCTACCTTCCTCTACAGGACGTAATAGCAACTGGAATTGTCGATAAGCACCTTTCTGAGGGGTTATAATGAGGCTCCTGAATTTGCGTAAAAAAGAATACAAAAATGAAAATCTATTGCACTTTTGGTTACAACTGCAAAGGTTCTGTGATGCATCACCCAAGCATGCACCATTCATTAGTTAAGATTATAAGTCTTAGCAGTGATCCAAATTTTTGCGAATTCATTCAAGAGTAATTTTGACTTATTTTTCAAGCTTTCGAGCATTAAAAAACATTCATCAGCCATTACAGAGTGATTGTTGCAAAAACTGAACAATACTTCTGATGTTGTTAACGGAAATAAACGGATTGATAAGAAAAACCCTCGTCAGCTTTAGTAACAATCCAACTCCAATGTAAAGCAAAAAAATGTGCGAGGTGGTATTTGCATCAAGGTTTTGCTTTTTATAAGTTTTTTGAACCAGGAAAATTTTGTAGAATATTTTTAAGTAGAAGCTATAAACAAGACTATTTTTCAGTTAAAAGCACTTCGTCTTTCCCTTGTCAGATTTTAGCATTTGATTGTAGGCTATGAATTTACCTACTTAAAAAATTCCTCTTCACATATCCTCATCATTTTTTGTGAAAGCCGCCTACCATTGAAATGACATTGGTCATTTATCTCACGCAGAATCAATTCTTGATTAAGGTCTGCAGCTCGCGCTAACTGAAATGATTTACTCAAAATGGCTTGAGATTCAATAAAGAAACATCATATATGGCGCTGAAGTTTGCAAAGGAAGTTTTCATTTATGTGGAATGCGCAAAAACCAAGGAATGTACGAAGTAACTAACATGCATTATTGATCTATCTGGCCTCATCCTAACCTTGTATGCCAACCCACCGACATACTTTTCGAATGTGATGCGCTGCTCTTCACACAGGCATCAAAGGTCTCTGCTTACACAGGTTTCATGTCAGACCTGACGAAAAGACTTTTCTGACTATTTCCGTGCCATAAATTTTTTATGCCAGAACCTGGCTTAAAACTAGATTATGCAGCCCAAATTGGTTTGGTTTACACACTCTTTATAAATTAACTGGGAGGGATTCATCCAACTGATTGTGTTTTACTTAACCAAATAACTAGTTGGTAAAACCGTATTCATGTAAAAAATGCATGGGACGTTCATCTAAATCAGCGGTTCCCAAACTTTTTCCCATCGCGTACCATTTGTGGGCCCCATACTGTCACCACGTACCACCTTTCACCAGGAAACTCAATCCACCAAATATCATTCGATCAAAAGTTTGGAAAACCAGAACTGACACAAATGTGACAGGAAGATAATGGCTGCGAGAAATTATAATGGACAATTTTCGGAACTAATAGGGGCAGTACACAAAAATGCAGGAATTTGTTAACAGATCCCCATCGATGAAAACGAAATGTATTCTTTTTGTGTAGATTCTACACTTCTACACTGTAGAAGAACAGAAGGGTCTCACGTACCACATTGAAGGCCTTCGCGTACCACTGGTGGTACGCGTACCACAGTTTGGGAACCACTGATCTAAATTTATTGCGTGCACTCCAGCACTGTAACCGCAATTTTAACCTTTCGTATTTTTCTGTCTGTTACTGACGCAATTGTTGTCGGCTTTACCCTAGTCGTTCCCCATGCTTAGGTTTTGCTTCTAAAAACATGTTTGATGCATCTCTGGTAGACAGATCATTTGAGCAAAGAAGCTTTATCTTTCAATCGAGAATAATTGGTGACAGGGAAAGCACAAGTGTTTTGCAGCATTGCGTTGTGCCTGAAATCGCGTGGTATAATGCTTTCAGTCTTCAAATTTGCTGATATTGCAAAAGGTTCTGCAGGAATTTTACTGCAAAAAGTAATCAAAAAACAGCCATGTTTTGTCTATGAAACATTTTTGAACAAAAAAACAGAAAAACAAAAAGTGAATGCGTCTACATGTGTTACCAGAGCTGATGAATGGTTTCAACTCCAGTCTGGAAATGATCGAAAGTTAGAATCCAAGCATATTTAACGACCTCATCTCTGCTATGGTTGGTTTTTTATTCTCAATTGAAAAAAATCGCCAGAGTACGATTGATGGAGGTTCGATCATTTTATTCCCGATATAACGAGACCCTGGGGTCTCTTTCAATTTGATGCATGACAGCGTCAGCCAATCACGTAGCGATCGTGCATAATGAGACAGTCAAGAAATTACCAAACCTGTTCTGCTTCTGCAGAAAAGTAGAATTGAACGGAGTGGGCAGAAAATGAGGGAAGAGCTCTCCCATCGACAAATGAGTTATAGCAATGTTTCCCAACTTTTTTAGGTTTGCGGCACCCTACAAATAAAAAATAATTTTCAACACCCAGTGGCGAACCCATAGCAATTCATTTCAAGATTTAATGACATTTTCAAAATGTAGTTTCAACGACATATAGAAAAATGTCTTTTCTCGCGGCATCCCTGAATAGAACAACTACTGATAATTGAGGTTTGCGGTTTTAAACAAAACCGACCAATTTTACGCCCTAATTCCGAATTGTCTAATTGGTACTTTTTCATCTCTGCGAGCAACGATTTTGATAAATTGATAAGTTCCCCGTAAGCGTGAGATATTTTANTTTTAATATNCAATTGAAGTACTACTACAGAATTTTCAGCCGAAAAGAGCATTCACCTTAAAAAACACAGTAGTTGGAAGTGTATGCTGTAGGACGGTGGTGGTGAAACAAACATGTTTATGTGAAAATGGTGGTGGCTCAAGCTGTGTTTGATATTTTCATCAAACACTGGAGGTTAGCTGAGGAGATTGTTAAACAGCTACTTACGTGGTGCTTCAGCAAATGGCACTGGAAAAGTCTAAACTATCGATAACATTGCTTAACAACAGAGCAAAACATCTTATACAGCTTTATACACATTCTTATTTCTTCTACCACTATACATTTATACTGGTGAACTTAATTTAGTTGTTTTTCTATGTGATAGACAGCTGGAAGATTTTTTTACACGATTTTAGCATCTCGTGCTCTTGAATGTTATCAAACAATTGGTTTATTTTATATTGTCTTCATCTTTAAATGTCATTAAAAAAGTGCAGACTTGAACGAAAAAACTGACAAAACGCATTTAACCTTCATGCATTTTCAATGTTGCAACCCATGGGTGGAAGGTATGAGGTATGCACGTGTGAAGTAAGTATAACAGCAAGAACAAGTTGTTCAATCGAAGAAGAGTAACCGTTTCCTATATCTGTCGAAAAATCCCCCTGGTGTTTCCTACACGTGAGCACAGCGTTGCAGTATAAGTGAAATCTTTGTGACTTCATTTCCTACTGCGATGCGTCGTGAAATGATTGCGCCAACAGGAAAAAAAACAAGTAAGTCGTTTTCATTAGGCACGGAAAAGTTGTCTCGATATTGCTGTTCGACATAGGCACTTGTGCTCGTTCAAAATTTTCATAGTTTTAGATTTTGGAACCATATTGACTTGGACGTTGCAGTATGTTGTTCAGTTCCGACATTCTCGCTTTTACACGACTTTGGAATGTCACAGCGCCTGGTATGAGGCTGGACAGGAAGCAACTACCGTTTTCAAAGTCTTCGGTATGACCCGACCGGGAATCGAAATCAACCTAGAAGATTTGTTGGGGCGTGAACAACATAACGTGCCGTAACCACGAAGTATGTTATATGTCCTATTTAAACATGCCTATCTTTTAAAAATTGGGTGGACACAATAGAATCTGACTCCACGTTTTAAAATCAAGGGCTTTAGGCATCTCTAACATCTGAAAGTCAATTAAATTTCAGTTCGAGGCAAATGATCGGTTCAATAAAAAAACATTTCTACCCAACAGATTGCGTTTATTGCACCCATGCGTTCTCGCGTGGAAAGGCACTAAGTTAAAATTATACTAAACCTAGCAACTACCAATAGGATTACTTTCTATAGACGGCATCCTGAGCTGATTTGAATAATTAGTGATTAGTCAAAGACAGCTAGAAAAATAGAATAATGATTTCTATGATCATCACTTACAAGTTGTAAAAGTATATCAAACTGCTCTACTCTATTGCATACTGCTGCAATGGCTTTCTCTTTTTTTAGTAATACGCCTGTTCATGACATAACAAGTGTCATAGCTTGCAGTGCCATTGAATTCACATTGTAAATAACTTGCCCATTTTTAAGTCCTTTATTGGTGCACGTCAAGGCACTTGTGCATAACATTGGCATGTATAAAAAATGAGCATTTAATATATTTCAAATCCTGTAATCAGGGAANCCTGTATCAAATTTTTGNCGATAAGCTAGGGTTTGCGTTTGACATTTCAGCAAACTTGCTTAAAAAAAAAAGTAAAAATGGAAAGCCGTAGCAAATAATAGTTTTAACTTTACAACTATCGAGACTTCTACGCCTAAGCACAAGCATCGATAGTGCGTTAAGCTATTGGGACATTCACGCTGTTCAAGGATTTGCAATAGCATACCCACAGCATTGAGCGTTGAAAATTTGGAGCGTGATTTACACAATTTAATGATTGCACAAAACACGGTTTGATGAATTTTTTGTATGACGAATTTTCGTAGCCGAAACCAAGCACGGCCGCTTAAATCCTGATCACGTCAATTTCTCCTCTTTTTCGGAGCAGGTGGAAACCCATTTATGATTAAATGTCGGTTTTTATCATTCGATAACTTCATAAAGCACGAGCTATTCATTGCTTAACACCTGTCAGCTACATTCCTGTCGCATTAGTGTAATGCAATGGATACTCTAGTATGATGCCCCGGGAGCATTAGTGCAATGCAGCGCAGCTGCATTGGTGTGATGCACTTACACATATTGCTTGAGATTTGGACATTCTGCGTTTAAAGTAAATGAAGTTATTTTCTTGGAACTTTAATTGGAAATCCGACGGCAAACTTCGAACAACCGACTGTAAGTGCGATTTTCCAAGAAGTACAAGAACACTGAATGCTTATTTGTCCAGCCAAAATACTGTTGTCAACAGCGCACCTTGCTTCAGTTTGTAAAACTTCACATTTTTGTTTCAAAACTACTAGTTAATTAACACTAGTCAAATAAAGATCAGTGTTTGTGTTAACAAGGCATTAGGTACAGTACCGTCCGAATTAATTGACTCAGCAAGATTTTTTTAACCTCCCTAATGTTTAAAGACATAATTCCAATTTTAAACTCAACAACTAGATCACCTAAATCCTGCAGAATTGCTGAATAGCATTACAGTCCAGCTTGGATGAGGAAAAATTTAAATCATTATGTCACAATTCTTGTTATGACGTCATAATTTCCGTACATTTGTCTGAAGGTAACTTGCTAAAATCGTTATTTTGACTAGATATCCTAATCAGAAGGTGTATCATTGAAATTTTGGCTGACACAACCCCCAAAAAGCGTGAAAGTATTCCTACTCTACATAGGCACTGTCAGAAGACATCAATGGAGATTGCAGGTGTGGTTGGGGTGAGTCAGTCCACAGTTTGTAGAATTATTCGACGCTTTAAGGAAACTGGGACAACCTCTCCAAGACGCAAAGGGAAATATGGCCGAAAGTGAAAACGTCTGCTAGGGATGATAAAATGCTACATCGACTCAGTGTTGCTAATCCCTGGAAGACCAGTAGTGATTTACAAAGAGACATGATGGCTTATGGAATTCATTTAAACAACACTTCAATGAAAAGACGTCTCATTAAAGCTGGAAGAGTTGCTCGAAGAATTCTGAAAAAGCAGAAAAGAGTAATTTCTTAAAAAGAGTAAAAACTTGCTTGGGGTAAAGAACACAAAAACTGGACTTTGGCTGATTTGAAAAAGGTAATGTTTTCAGATGAAACTCATTTTTTTCGTCGGAGACAAGCATTCTCGCTTTGTGAGGATGAGTGTGGGAGAAAGGGTAAAACCATGCCACCTCAACCAACAGGCAAAACATCCCCCCCAAAAAATGTTTTGGGGATGTTTTAGCTACAAAGGCATTGGATCGCTCTTTCCTGTCCAAGGAATGATGAAAAGTGACCAGTATATCGAAGTTCTCCGACGAAAATTGATTCCAGATATGCAAAAGGCTTTTTCTGGTGATGCGGGCATTTTTCAACAAGATTTAGCACCCTGCCATTGTTCAAAAAAAGTGAAAAAATTTTTATCTGACAATAACATTGCAGTGTTAAAATGGCTTGGTAACTTACCTGACCTGAATCCGATTGAGAACCGGTGGGCTATAGAAAAAAAGAAGTACAGAAATATGACTGCACCACCACAACCAAGCTGATTGAGGCTATAGTTTCTATATTGTACAGGGGGGGGAGAAATCACCAAAACATGTGAAAAATTGGTGGAATCTATGCCTTCGCGAATTAGACAAGTCATCAAGAACAAAGGAAGCCATATCAACTGCTAAGACTGTTTTCAAAGTTGTGCTATTGAAATAAAATCATAAAAACTGAAAAGCTGCTTGTTTTTTGTTTGAGTCAATTAATTCGGACGGTACTGTAATAGCCAGACACTTCCTGCAGTTTTTCCGACTTCTGCACAGATTCATTTGTGTTCCATATTTACCTCAATTACACTTTACCGTAACGTAAAAATAAGATAGCATAGCCTGAGCAAGCTACTGCAAAATTATTTAGTAAAGTAGATATAACAAATCTACGATCAAGCTTAAGAAACTAAAAGCACTGCACATCGCGTTAGGTTTTTTTATACAAGTCTGTAAATTTTATCTCGGGCAAAAGAAGTATTCTTTTCTAAACTTTTCGGCACTCACACTTACTTCTAAAAATAGGCCACACTCAGCCGAATTGCCTGAGCCCACTTATCCACGACACCAAATCGAACCAGATTTAATTTCGATCGACTGCCTTCTCCAAAATGCCAACGCTTTAACGATTCAGTTTCATCTTTGTTTTAGGACTAACCAGTTTAGGAAAAGTACATGTTACCCGATCGAGAGCGTTTTGGGGCCCGTAAAACCTTCATCAAACATATCGTTCATCAAGCATTCTACTAACGGTATTTTTCAGGTGCTAGCATGAACAGCAATCCTCGACTTTTGTTTACTGAAGATCTAACATGTAACTTCATCCATCATAACAGCCTGCAGTGCTGACTTCACATCCTCAAAGCTTGAGCTTTGATAAATGACCAAGTGCTTACAACATTATTTCAAACCATCAGCAACCAGGACAGCAAAGTAACTGATTATCTGTTGCCATCAAAAGTTCCAAACAATCAATGTAACATCGAAAAGCCAGTCCGACATATATTCTTTAGGACTACTGTAGTCAGTGTACTGCAGATTTATGCGTTTTATATTCAACCACAGTTGCCAGTAGACCGGAAACAAGGGCAGACGGATGAAAAGATTGCAGCAAGACCAAGTATTTTTTAGATTTAGCGGAATGAGATGTGTTGCTCCAATCATGCCTATTGACAATGCAATCGAAACGGTCTCACGAAATTTTTGAACGGTCTCTCAAAATGTAAACGAACCTCACTGCGCAACCACAAAAATACACTAAAAACTCGCTTTATAACTATCTCAGCATTCAGATAAAATAGTTGCGATCTCTCCAAATGTGCTAGCAATCACCAAGGTCAAAGCTTAAAAAACCCTGGCTATTGAAGAAGCTTCTCCGATCCAAGCGCCAGCTCAATCACATCGTTTACTATTCGGAATACGAAGTATTAATGTACTTGGCAAATTTTCAAATTTGACCGGTGATTGACCGCTTTAATTGATATTCTGTGGTAAGCTTTAGCTCAACTATAAACCACAAATTAATGGCTTGTAGGCTTTCTTATTTAGTAGCTCTATTTCGCAGAATTAAAACACCATACGAAAACTTCAACTTTGCCTGATAGACATCTCTATGGCAAAAATATGTCCTCCAAGATTGTCCCTCTCCCTACATCTTTCAATTATTTCCTTAATGAATCATTTGCCAACTTGTGTACATTTCCACTTCCCACGGCTCATGAAGTAAGCCAAATAATTTCATCTGCAAGACTACATGAAACTTATGAAATTACAAAAAATTTTTAAATCCGTTTATTCATATTTTATCTTCATGGTTATCTAACATTTTAATAAATTTGTGGCACAAGTTGAATTTCCCAGCGTAATAAAAATTGCCCAAACTGCACTCATCCCTGAAATAACTATTTGCAAATCCCTTAATAATAGCTACATCCCAACGTCCATTTTTTCAACCCCTTGAAAATTGTTTGAAAAATTGATTTAAAGCCCTTTTTCAAGTATTTCCATTTTAAGTCCGCAGCAATAGTATTTTCGCACCAAACATTCTACTGAACAAGTAATTTCTTCCACCTGTGATGACATGTTTTCTAGTGAAGATAACAAACTAATGACGTTGTAGCTTACACTTCCATGGAGATTCCTGCTAGGTGAGTGATCAACCTTTANTGCAAGACCGCGGATGAACCNCCCATCTAAGCGACCTGACATCTTGAGGTTGCGAAGCCAAAGCGAAACGAAACACATGCTTTCAAAAATTTGTCAGTTAATAACTGTNCTTCAGAGCTCTTAAGTTTAATCGATACCCTTGATTATATTCAGATATACAACAAACTCTTCAATACACTTGAATGTGAGGTCATAACAACGTAACACAAAACGGTTTAATGCAGAATAATGACGAACAACAGCGGAAAACGTTCACCATAACGACCGGAAACCGTGACAAATAGTCGTGATGTACTAAAGCCAGCAGGCTATCGCTTCATTCAACACACTGCATTCGTTAAATATTTGAAGCTACTCACATCCCCGTGCTAGAATCATATAACTTATGTAAAAATATATCAGACATGATTAGCTTACTAGAATATCTACTGATATAATCTCATTGCAATTTCATCTACAAAATCTTAACACAAAGGACTGCATAGTACACACAACCAAGACTCTGGACCATGGACGTCGCAGGGGGGCAGAGGTGTACAAGGCATCCCCTGGATTGTGCACTGATATTTTCCTATTAACCGTTCCGTAGAAAAGTGTTTTTCTCTTACTTTTGAGTTGGTAAAATAAACTTTCACCCCAGT
>JGI24021J15306_10012975_pt1 | contig 10367 bp, 6 predicted proteins | sample Ectturendosymbi1_FD_15306 | JGI IMG/M metagenome (IMG submission 15306) | reverse complement strand
GATGACGTCGTTCATGCGTATGTCTCAAAAGCTTGTGTTTCATCAAAGTAAATGTATTTGCGCCATCAAGCGTATACTCTCTACTACCGCCATGTATATATCCTCGTCTTCCTTCACGTATTTGCGTTTTCCATGTTACTGCGATGCATGCTTAAATTCAAGCGACTTGCGTGTGGGAGTGAAGACATTACTCAGTGCAGTACAACCTGCTTCAATAACGCCACTTTTTCTACGCACTCAAATACTTGTGGTATACTTTTGTTGCGTAAACTGAAAACGGGCAACACTCTTATATGAGTCATTGCAGAGGTTTTTAGTATTTATTTAGTTTGTGTTTCGGAGACCTCGAGAAGCAGTCTGACCGAACTTAACAGCACCTTTTCGTAACGAGGTGCCTCTGTTGATAACCAAGTGCACTTAGCGTTAGTTCACATTTCAAAGCATGTCCTTATGAATGATACGTTTTAATCCAAAATCACCCTGTTGAGCGGTAAGAAAACGTTTTGCATACTCGTTTCCCATGTTCTGTGATTATAAACTGAAATGAATTAAAAACGTAAGAATCTCGCATCACATAAAGAAAATAACAAACGTTTCATTTAAAAAGTTTGTGCCTGTTTTCTAGCATCATAATCTCTACTTGAAATGAAGTTTTGTTTCAATTGTTAATCACAAAAAATATTGTTTTTTTTAAAGTTAGTTGTTCGGAGTTTGAAGTCGAGTCAAAGTGAATCTTAAACGATATGTTTTGCTCTGTTGGTGCGTGGCAAGAGCTTATGAGCGAGTTGGAAAAGGGGTTTAGGAATTAAAAGTGTGCATCCTAAAAATAAAAAAACAACCAGTTTGGCCTGGACGAATGATTTGATTGAGACCTAGGAGTCTAAGCATGTTGTTTTTTGCAACGTGCATAGTTTGAAATCATCATTTGTACGACATTGCTTTGGGCATATGTTCGCTAACATCTTGAGCACCACGAAAAACAGATGGAAAAAATTTGTTGTAGAAACAAGTAACAAACAACATCCAGGGCAAATCGTTTAAAATGTGAACGAATTATGTTTTGGAAACAAATTGAAACAGTCTTGTTTTCTAATGTGAGCAATCTCTCGTTTGGTTTTATTGCAACCACTTCTGTACAGTGGCGTAGCCCAAGAATTTGGGGGGGCAAAATGTTTTGGGGGGCAAAGTGTATGATTTTAGGCGAATACCCCTATTTTTTTGGAAAAACGCCTTTCAAAGCACAAAATGGCTATATTTTCCAAATATTCGGGGGAAGGCATGGCCTCTTTGGCCCCCTTGGCTACGCCTATACTTCTGCAGTTCCTCTGGTGTCACATTAAACGGATGTATTTTTACCCGTAATTCGTTTGGTTATAAACGAATCACTATCTCTTACAAAAAATATTTACACACCAGAGCTAACCCTCTGATAACGTGTTACAACCATATCAAAAAACATTTGCAATTAACCTTTCAAGTAGTTGTTCTAAACGTGTTTAACCTTCATTTTGGCAATGACTGCGAAAACATCTTCTATTTTTCTAAATTGTTTCTTTTAATTGCTATAGTTCGTGGAATTAAAATTTTTATCTCCGTCATATGAACAACACCTGCAATCTCCTTGTAACATCACATCAAGTGTTTACTTGCTATATATGCATGTATTTCAGAGGTTTGTGTCCGAATATGGAAGGAAACTGAATTGATGAAAAAAACTAATTTTGTTTCAGGTTGTACTGTGCTGTGCACGATTCATCAGCCCAGCTCTGAAACATTTGAACTTTTCGATCGTTTGCTATTGCTTGCAATGGGGAAAGTTGTGTATTACGGCAACATAGACAAAGCGATGAATTTTTTTGACAAGTTAGTTATTTCTTAAAACAGTGTAATTCCTGTTTTGACAATTTACCTATTTATTTTTTGGAAGTCTCACAAAGTATAAATAAAAGTTTGAAGAAAATGATGTCTGTGAAACAAATAAGAATAAATGCCTTTCTCGCTTGTAATGTTCAGAAACGTTTTCTTTTTAAAAATATTTTGTGGCATAAAAATACTTTAGCTATTAACTAAGTTTCTCGTTACAGGGCAGGTTACCCATGTCCAGTCAATTACAATCCTGCCGATCATTACATTCAAAAAGTGTCCTTGATAACGGATGATGAAGCTCAGTCCAGGTGAGATGAGAAACACCTGAAACGTGATTGTTTTTCCCCTTTAGAGATATCTTTGCCCAAAGCGTCTAATTTCACGAAACAAGCTGTTTTGCAGAAATGCTGACGGTTTGGCACAGCTTGAGATTCAATCAAAACTTTTACCAACTTGTGATGAAATGAGGCTGCTGGATATTGTTGAAAATGATACTACTTTGAATCATTGTTTACCTTATTAAATATGGTGTCGCTATGATGCGAAGAAACTTTGACTTACGTTTTTGCGGTAACGTAGATATATTGAAAAATACTACAAATTGTTGAACTTTTGCTTCAAAATCGCTGACAAATCACATCGCATCTGGAGTTTTTAAAGTGTAAAAATATCTTGCCATGGCGCTCGTCTGATTGCTCAAATTGTGGCCTGTTGTCCAAACATTCTACGGTTCATTAGTCTATCTCACCTTCATATATTTCTATTTTTGAAGTAAGAATATCGCAAGTCGTGAAAAAATACCACTTTATTCTGTTATTTATTTTATTGAGCGCAGTTATCCTGCGTTTTGATCCCCAAAAAGTCAACTTCTGTTCAGGATTTCATAAAAGAAATAAAAGCAACAAACTTCCTGTACATGTTTGTAAGCACAAAGTTAGTGTAAAAAGCATTACAGCCTACTAAACATGTTTGTAGATAGATACGTTTTACTCATTAAATTTAGTGTTGCTGATATTATTTTCGTGGACCTCAACTACCAATTTTCTCTTCCTTTTTTCCTCAGGAACTTAAATGCGTTTCTACCGTTATTAGCGTTTCCGTTTTGTTTTGTTTCCACATCATGTATGAGGTATTTGTTCCTGCAGTGTTCAACAACACACCTTTTTTTCTAAGTTTCTTTACTAAATTACCTGCGTTTCTTTCATAAATTAACTTTGATCATGGTTTTAGTTCAAAAAAAACAAGCTGGACGAGATTTTGATATTACCCCATTTTTCTCTTTGTAGAAAGCACTGAATTAAATCCATCATGTCATTTGCAATTGAAGTTTCATTTGCGGAAAATTTTTTTAGAAAAAACATTTCCGCCATTCAGGACCTTTATGAAAATTCCGAAGAAGCTCGTGACGTCATTCGTTTCATCGACAATGTTGCGTCAGACAATGAAACACGAAATGCTGTTATGGTGAGTATTATAACATTTTATCATTTTTCAGTTACTAGCACTCTTAGTGTATTTAATTTGCATGCTTTTCACCCTGCTACAATTATCTGCCTCTGATATTTTGTGCAATGAAGGGGCCTTTAACCAACCTGTTTAGATCTAAATCCATGCGACAAAATACAGAAAATAATATCTTAGAATTATTTGTATAGCATCACAGCTTGTCTAAACCAATTACAGGCATTTTAGATAAGGTAATCAAGTTGACTGAATTAAATTGTAACAACTTTGCATCATTTTTCAAATATTTTATTTTTATCATCAACTTTATCCTATCATTTTGAATGTGGAGTAAGTACCAGCACTAAAAGCTGCAGATAGATCCAATGGTTTTTCTCAAGCCAGGGTAGGACCAGACAGTAAAATTCATCCAAAGTTAAACACGCTAAAAGACAGTCTTAGGTGTTATCTTTTTCTCTTCCAAAACGTGAAAATTTAGTTTTTGGACGAGCTTGATTTTGTTTCAGAGAGACGTCGAAATAAAGAAAAAGAAACCTCGTTACAACGTTGGGTTCTTTGGTCAATATTCGGCCTGCTACATAAGAGCACTCAAAGCTTTGTATCGAAACCCAATGGTTTCTTCAGTGAAATTGGTTCAGACTGCGGTGAGAATGTTATATATAAATTTATGCACAAATTTTCTGGGGATCATGGCTCTAAAGACTTGACTGAAGGCAGAATGCTTTACTTCGTGCATGATGTTCTTTAAAAGTTTATTTTAGATGCAATATACGAAACGTAAAAAGCTGCTTTTGCGTTGAAAAATGCTTTTTGATATTGCAAAGAGTTTTTTCAGAAATTCAAAATAAAATGCACGAGGTGTTGGATAGGGCAACTCGAGACAACTGTCTTTCTTAAACCACAAACGCCACTTTGAAATGCATCGTATTTTGGCAAGTTTGATTTTTTTTATGACATCTGGGCTGCAATCATACAAGACAGTGCGTGGTAACAGCGTACTGACTAGTGGTGTAGGCAGCCCAAAAATTTGGGAAGTGCCAAAAAATTTTTTTTGGGGGGCCAATGTTTGATTTTAGGCGAATAACACTATTTTGTTTGGGATACTGCCTCTCAAAGCACAAAATGTCTGTATGTTCTGAAAATTTGGGGTGTCCTAGGCCCCCACCTGGCTACACCTATGGTACTGACACCCGGTTTATCAACATCGCCTCATGCGAAATGTTGAGAAGTGTCACTGAATGGACACAATGTTGGTTACAAGTCAGGTTTCTGGGCCTAGCATGATTCTTAAGTACGTTTCTACGATGGATCCCCCAATGCAGAAAAACAGACAATTCTTTCGTCCAACAAAGTGCTTTTTTATCTTAGATCGTGGCTGTTGTTTTCGGAATAATTTTCCAGCGTTCGCCTTTCGGGAAACCTTACGAGAGTTCTGAAGTCCAGACTATAGCTGGATCGCTCTTTCTTGTGATCATCAACAATAGCCTGATCAATTTGAATGGTATACTCAACGTAAGTTCACTAAGCAAACTTTGCGATTACGGGTTTGTGGTTTACACTGTGACTCAGCAGAAAACTTAGTGTGGGCAGCGCCGGCAAAGTGTGCGCCATTTGTCGTCAAGCCTTTATGAACTATTGGAAAAAGGTTTGTTTGCAGCAGCTGACCTTCAAAAAAATAGCTTTGTCATGTCGCGGACAAGCTAAATGCACCAGGTTGGTTTTCCTTGTTAAGAAATGAAACAAAAGTCAAACGTCCTAAAGCAAAAAGGAGTTCATATAAGTTCTCTTTTCCTCTCATTAAAATATTTTGATCATTTGCTGCTTGTCTCCGCTTGTGTTAAGATACGGCTTTTGTTTGGCTGAAATGTTGTAATTGTGATTATCCGCAGTTGAAGTTTATTTTCAGATTGTAAAAATGTTAAACTATTCTTGTTCAACGAAGGATCTGGAGTTTCTTTTAATGGAGGAATTTTCGTTTTTTTGAAGATTAATTTTTGATAAATTTTCTCAAAACGTTATTTTTGTCAAGTCATAAAAAAACTTGTGTTGTAAAATGCATAAAAATCAATTTAGCTTCGCTTTTAACGTAAGCGTGCAATTATCGTGGATTGCGATTTCGTCGCCATTGTATTGCACCGTCTCCGCGCTGCTCATGATGAACGTGTCGCGATTACAATAGATAGGTTCTGACCGTTGTCAGACCTGCAGCGTATGAACTGCTCATTTTCTTTACTTGTAATGCATTTCCCTACTTTATGCTTTTCTTGGAAGATAATGACAACGTTATAAGTTTGTTTTGAAGCCAAATGATATTGGCAAATACCTGTGTCATAACATAAATTTAAGAAACGTAATGATGGGTAAGCTGCCGAAACCCGAGATGCTGAGTTTGAATCTCAGTACTGACTCTTCATCCGAAGAATAGAAGCACTGGTAGAAGAATTTCGAGAAATGTACTTTCCCTAAACGTCAAGGTGCAGAGCAGTCGACAGAAAAGCTGAAAGCGTTAACTAACTCCGTTGGTTATGACGTTTACGCGTACATCGAACATTGTGCTACGTACTACGCAAAGATAGACATTCTGCATTAGATGTCTGTCAAGGTCCCGTGCTCTATATTTGCTCTTCATCTTCTGGCTAGTGGCAGGTAGAAGCTGGGTTGAAATTGGGATGACTTCTTGCAAAGGTTGCGCAGTCTCAGCAATTGCACATTCCATTTGTTTACTGCTGAGGAGTACAGCAAGGAAACGGAGAGGGATTCCTTTATTTTGGGGCACATGAGGATTACATCCCTATCCCGAGAGACTCCGCCCACTAAAGGAATTTCCTCCTCCAACAAACCTCGGTCGTTAAAGCTTGAACATTTTGAAGCGACTTCAGTGCGCTGATAAAGACGAAGCTGGTGCTGGTCTTACCTCTATCAACGGAAACTTACCATTGGTTGTTGAATGTGACGCTTCAGAAATAACGATTTCCGCCACGTTGAAACAAGCTTGTCGTCCTGTGACGTTCATGCCCCGAACTTCCATAGAAGCGAACGTCAGTGGCGTCCACATTTGATAATGGTAAAATGAAAAACAACAAAATACTATGCTGGAGTTTGAAACTAACTTTCTCGTTTACTGTTCGATAGGACAACCTTTGCCACTCTGGCGTAAGAAGGTTGTCACCTTTCGAAGAACTTATCATTGTCAGTAGAGGATGTCAAAAAAGTGTACTTCATGTCGGGTTTGCGCGGAGTTAAACCGAGATTTTATGCACAGCCACAGAGAAGCTTCACTAAAGCGACCAACCGTTTGAGCGCATCTTTATTGGTTTCAAGTGCCCATTTCCTTCCGCAATACGTGATGTGTACCTTCTTGATATAGCTGATGAGTATTCTCGCTTTCCGTTTTGCTACTCTTGTCCCGACTAATCAAACGCAAACTGTGATAAATGCTTGGACAAGTTGATCTCTTTGTGTGGTGAGCTCGGGATTATTCATTCTGACAGTGGAAGTAGTTTCGTTTCTCCCGAATTCAAAATGCACCTTATGAGAAGAGGAATTCTTTCAACGCATTCCACCGTTTACCATCCTACTGATACGAACGGCTTAATAGGCCTTTGGCGTGTTGTAACACTATTGCTAAAGTCTAAAATTTACCTGTGAATTGTTGGGAGATACTATGTCAATTGCGGCTGTTCTGCTGTTCTGCATTCATTGACCGGTTCTGCGCTCAGCGACCAATGCGACCAGGCGAATAACGAAGTCTGGCAAGGGGGGCACATTTCTCCGGGCGCCGAATCACTGTAGGGACGCCGAATGGCTGCTAGGGGGCACCGAAAAGTCCCAACAATGTCACAACTACTTTAATACAGTACATTTATCTTCAATGCAGTACATGTACTCAAACAACTTTAGGTTTGAAAATGGGGGCGCCAAACTTGCTATCTAACCTCGTTACGCCTCTGAATGCGACACCTCGTGAATTGTTTTCCGGTTAAACAGAAAGTCGCCGCCGAATGGCCTGTCCTTACTTGCCCACGTGGTTGACTGCAGATAAAACCGTTATTCTGCGTAATTTCGTGCGTAGCAATAAACACGAGGAGTTCGTGACAGAATTACAGATTATGGACGTTAATCCGATTTTTGCTCACGTACGGTTTCCTGGTAGTAGAATCTACAAGTCTTCGCAATTTGGCGCTATATGTCGCCCCAAACCGTCGTTGAGGCCGATGTGCATTCAAATGGTAGTGTATAATCTAACGTTCATGAGCAAAATTGACCATTGGAAACAAAGTATCCCTTTAGGAAATAATTCCGTGAACAACTCGCTGGATGGGGCTGTACAACCGGATGCAGTACCGGCCGACGTCAGGCAATCGATCTGTGCAAATAAGGGCACGCCTCCCGATAGATACGGCGATTCTGTATATTTTTAAGGATGGGAGAATGTGAAATTCGTACAAAATCAATTTGGTTTCATGTTTGACCTCAGCGTGCGGTTAGCGTGGATTGCTCTTTCGTCGCCATTGCCTTGTACCATCAAGGCGCTGACCGCCATTCAATGCGTCGCTATTACAATTGATCGGTTCTAATGATTTTCCTAACTTTATGCTTTGTTTGGTAAATTACGGCAGCGTTATAATCTTCATAAAGCGAAACAAAATTAGCCGACACTTATGCCATAACACCTTGTAACCAAACAAATATTTTTACAATAAGCTTAGAGTGATTTCTGATGACGAGGAAGAAGTTTTGAGCAGGCAGTTTTTGTGTATTGCACCTTTGTCATTAACATAGCGCTGATCATATACAGCGTTAACAACGCATAACAATGGTTAATAAAATTTTCAAACTGTCTACTCCGTAATTCTACTTGAATAAGATCTTATGATGCCTACTCAGTAACCGAAATATATACGTGATAGAAGCATAGTGTCTGTTTATTGGCTGCAAATAGATTCCTTTCGATTGAAAGTAGTTGCTCACTGTGCTTTTATTTTGTTTCAAAAGTCTTCTCTGCTTTTCTTGTGTCAAAGGTTTTTCCCGCGGAAATTCCGATTTTTCGTCGAGAGCATTTTAACGGAATGTACAGCGTCCTGGCTTACTATGTATCAAAAACAACGGCAGAACTTCCCAACTTTATCGTGCTGCCACTGGTTCATTGTTTAATTGTGTACTTCATGTTTGGTAAGATTGTGTTTTCCTAAGTAAATACGTCACGATTTCAATCAGTTGCATTCGACCCGAATATTAACTGTGCTTTCATCTAATTCATGAAATATGTATTCATGCAAACAGCAATTATGAATGCAATTAGTATAAAATAGAGGCAACCAACTTTTCAAAGCATTAATAACCGGCTTTGAGGTAACATTCGCGCAGATAACAAATCACAAAACTTTTAAAGAGCATCAGTGAAAGAAATTGTCTATTAAATCGTCACAAACTTTGCGTAGATCTACGTTGGAATTTACGTTGTTGGATCGCAGATTTACCAACTTAATAAATGACTAAAATGTTTCTCTTTCGATCAAAAAATTATTTCAAAGTTTATCTTTGTCTTCAAAGTTTGATCGGGTCTTTTGTTTGTAAACAACTTTAAAATATCTCAGTAGTTTGATCAAAACGATTGTTTGGACATATTTTTTCCTGCTTAAATCTTCAACGTTCTGACTTTTTTGCAGGTCTTTATCCAAGTGCAGCCAAATTCTTTTATTTCTACCTTTACGTCGTACTTTTGGTGAACGTCGTTACATCCTACGGCTATTTTGTTTCTGCTATTTCGCCCAATACATCCATAGCCCTTACTATTGGTCCAGCCATGATGATGCCTTTACTCATAGTTGGAGGGTTCTTTATCAACCCAGAGTAAGGAAATTATTGGTTTCCTTCTTTTCTGGCGTGAATTTGTCTTTATTGCTTCAACCACTGCCTCTGTGTATTATTTTACAGCATATTTCCGTGGCTTTGGTTTAAGTTGTTAAAAGTACCTGTCGATTTTTGTTAGTGTTGAGAACTTGGGAAGGGAATTAGTAGTTAACTGACATTTAATTTAGATCCAAACACGAAAAGGTCTATAGGAACCACATGTATAAGTAGATGGAATTAAAAATGATCCGGTTACACCGAGTGTTGAGACACAGTAATCCGTGTTTGCAATATGATGTATAGGTGCAATTGGTAAATTAATAAACTAACACAGACGGATTTCTTCATGAAACAAATGAAAAATAGCAAACCTGTTATGTATTTTGCAGAAGAATAATTTTTGCTTCACCAGTATTTCATTAATTGTTTTTGTTACTCAAATCCTTGGATACATTCATTGTGAAAGTTTTTGTCAATTTTTTTGTAATTTTTGTGCAGTGAAAAACGAAAAACATTTTATATTCTGCAAGGAATACTCATTAGGCTTTTATCGTGCATGTAAGTACACGGACACAATCTTGTTGCAATGAATACTCTTTTGCGAAAGCTAAATCGTCTCAAACACGTATTGCATTCTCCTGCAAACTGAATTTGTTTCGTCTGAGTTGCTGGTTTGTGTATGATGTAAGCCGTATTTTCAAATAGGCATAACGTTAACTTGTAGGTTTGATAGAGGCACGTGGATGCAGTGGTTTTATCTTCTCCGTGTTTTATCGACAGTGAATATATGAAATAGTGCAATGAAAACCTATTGTGTTACTTATCTTTTCAAATCAAAAAGTATGAATACAGAATAAGAAACGCTTAATAACAATGCTTCCAACAAACCAGGCAGATTCCAGACTGGCTGAGTTGGCTCAAATATGTGTCATGGTTCTTCTACGCCAATGAGTTACTGAATATCAACCAGTGGGAGGATGTGACGTCTATCGGTGAGGCGTTCTTTCAAGTGTGTAAAATCCTTAATTTGCACTATTATGTAATGTTGCTGTGTCTTCTTCGTCGTTTGAGCGAGTTGTTACTACCCACTGCTTGGCCGCACTAGATCTCGGGGAGGTGCTGAGCAGGCAATCGATTGTCTCATCGTCCGGGACTGTCAGGTGCAGTCCATGGGGAGGTTGGTG
>JGI24021J15306_10012971_pt1 | contig 10368 bp, 8 predicted proteins | sample Ectturendosymbi1_FD_15306 | JGI IMG/M metagenome (IMG submission 15306) | reverse complement strand
TTTAGGAGCAAACGAATAGGACTTTCTTGTTAATTTTAGTAAATTAAAAGAGCCAAAACAGAACTAAACATCATAATTGTGATTATAAATTTTGTTTGGTGTTCTCCAAAATTTTTTTATTGCATAAAGTGGTCCGTGATGCAAAAAAGGTTGAAAAACACTGATTTGACAAACACCGCGGTGTGAAAACACGCGTTTGTCACGGGCGTGACGAGGGCGCTGCCCAATCGGCTTGCCTGCAGGTGCGCCGGGCTTTACACGAATGCAAATGCACCGGGATGCAATAAGCCTATGTGAGGCATTTCCTGCTTGGTCTTCGACGAAACGCTGACATACAGCACTACTCCTTTCACAGTCAGAGCGTGGTAGCTGTTCCAGAAATTGTGGCAACACTGCGTGGGCTGGATAACATTCTGAGGGATTTCTGCTCAGCTCGTCCTGTAACTTTGCCGCGGTTACGGCGCAGGCGTGTGTTCAACGCGGAAGCTACTGCCTTCGATGCAGGTTGGTTGGCGCTTGAGCGTTGGTTCAGTCAATCAGAAGCGTCCCCAAACCGAACATTTCTATCGCTTCTTCGAGCACCGTCATGTCTGATTAACAAGATCGCTTTCCTTGTTATCGCATGTTTTGGTTTGGAGGAAGGGATTTCTGAATCCGCAGGTTCAACTTACCTAGAGGGACTTGTACAGCAGGACTCCGGTGTGAAAACCTTAGAAGGTTCAAAATATTTTTGCAAGCTTTGGCGAAAACATTTCTTGGAATGTGTTCAGCACAAATTGAGATTAATTTTTCCTCGATCAAAACACTGCGTTTAAAATCCACTACAGTAGAGTTTTGAAGTATTAAAAGAACAGTGTGCTGTATTGTACGTTTGTTTTGGTCTTGCTGCCGCTGAAAAAAACTTGAATCTCTGGTAATCGTGAAATTCCGTGTTGTGTGTTAAACACGGCATCAAAAGAGGTGGAACGCTGCCTGGTATTTTTCCAGAAAACGTCAAGGCTACACTTCAGGACAGGGTTTCCCAAACTGGTGTCTACGGAGCACTGAGGCTCGTGACGTCTGCACAGGAGCGTGAAGATTGACAAAAAATAAAAAAGTCGAACATATATATTGTACAATGTGTACACTGTTACAAGTTATTACGACATTGTTTCGTAATTGAAATCAATTCCCAAGATTTTACAATCGTTCATGTTGGTTGATGCGCCATCTTAAATTTTGCAGTAAAAAAGTCGTTGTAATAATCCTCGCATTCGTGTCTATGACGTAATAATAAATCACGTAACTTATCTCTAGTCGGGAATGTTCGCGCTTTGCCAAGATCATTCCCGAATGTTCCATTTGTTTATTTTTTTTCGTAAACTGTTTAAATACATAATGTTATCCAATCGCTGGTTGGGGGGAAATTGATGCAACATAAGATTGGTGCCCGAGAAAAAACAGATTTACAAGTAAGTGCCCGTGGCCCAAAATGTTTGGGAAACTCTTGTTCAGAAAACCCTGCAAGCATTTAGAATATGATTATGAATTTGCGAATAAAATTAAAAGTAGTTTTTCTTCTTCAACAAAACTGTTCTAAATAGCAGTGGAGGCCTATCACCGCAAGGGATTTTTGGGCTAAGTCACCCAACGGAAGTTGATACCCAGTGGTGTGTTTAAAGGGAGGAGATTGAGGCACTTGCCTCGGGTCGAGCCTTTGAGGCTCCTCCGCGAGGTGTTTCGCGCGTACAGTTTCCTCATTTGTGGTGAAAAACGTATTATCCACTCAAATAATATACTCCGAAGAAGCAGGTCATAAGTACTCAGCTTTCAAAGGGCCCTCCAACAGTCTCTGTAATGCGTAAGTACTCTACTTTCAAAGGGCCCCCCAACAGTCATTGTAATGTGCAGGTACTCTTTTTTCAAAAGGGCCCTCAACAACAACTGCAATGTGTAAGTACGCGGTTTCGAAAGGGCCCCCAACAGCACCTGTAATGCGTTAGTACTCTGTTTTCATAGGCCAGCCAACAGCCAGTGTAATGCATAAATACTCTGCTTTTGAAGAAGACCCCAACAGCAACTGTAATGTGTACGTCCTCTACTTTCAAAAGGGCCCCTAACAGCAACTGTACTCTGCTTTCAAAGGGGCACCCAGTAGCAACTGTAATATGTAAGTACTCTGCTTGCAAAAGTGCCCTCAACAGCATCTGCAATGTGTAAGTACTTTGCTTTCAAAGAGGCCCCCGATAGCATCGGCAAAGTGTGTCAGTGCCTCTTTCAAAGAGGTCCCCAACAGCACATGTAATGTGCAAGTGCTGTGCTTTCAAAGGGGCCCCCGACAGCAACTACAAAACTGGAGATGTGGGGGGCGATGCCAGCTTGCTAACGCTTAACTTTTATGTGTTGCTACTTGCTAGCTTTGTCTTCCCAATTTTCAGTGTTTTTAAAGTTGTGTATCGTGAATACGGGAGGTACCCTTTTGCAGTTTCTGTTATGTCAGTCATGCCGTAGTCTTAGGAACGCATCCTTGGGTGGCCTGGATATGCCCTTTCTAGGCTTGATCAAAGGGTCTTATCACTTTTGGCTGAATGAAATGACGTCATCAGAGGGCCCCTCTTTTCATCCTTGCCTCGAGCCCCCCAAGCCCAAGTTCACCTCTATTCAGACCTCCCATTTTACACGGCAATATATGAGGGTAAAAACTATTATGAAATTGTTTAAGACCAGATAACCTCCATTTTAGTTTTCGAAACTCCCCCTAACTTGAACGCTTACCTAAAGTGATCTTGGTTGGTGACGAGTCTATAACAGGGTTGTGATTTTGCATGGGCGTCGCAAAAGGGGGAAGGCCCCCATCAAGATTTTGAAACTTGATATTTTGCTATTAACTTTTTAGCTGATAAATGTTTTTCTCGTAGTTTCGGAGTTGGTAAAATGAATTTTAACCACTGTTGGCCCCATGGAAAAAATCCTTCCAACGCCCATGCAATTGGATTAATTGCAGTTTTTAATCGAAACGTGGGAATTTGTCGCAGAAATGTAGCCTAGTTTCACAATACAAACATGGACGTGGATGTAGCGATGTTACAATATCATTTCCCCGTGTTTTTAGATTCACTCTAAAGATGCTGTATTAGCGGTAGCCAGCCTCTCCAAATTCTCCAAGTGTAACAGTTTGCAATTTCGTATTTGGCACTGCTCGCATCATACAGTGGTATATTCCAGTTAAGGTGTTTGGCATAGTGGGGGAAAACTTTATGTGGAAGGTTTAAGAATGCTTCGTCTGATTCATATTTTAACTGAGATAATTTTGACACTTTTCAAACAAACCGGTATACACCAAACGCCACTGCATTCTTCTTAAATAACTTACAGCGCAGTGTCAACAGCCTTCACCTGAAAACCCACACACTTTTCAGTCGATTTCAGGGCTGCTTATTTAGGGACTAGGGAGGTACTGATTAGTAGTGCGCCACTTTAAAATTGAAGCGTTTCGCGATAAACGAATAAGATTTCAAGTCACTGCTGTACAGTCAGTGGCCAAAAACTGCGATGGAAGAGGCATAACGAACACTTGCGACACGTAATTTTTTGTGGTAAGACCGTATAAAGCTGCCGTATCTTTGTCTTCTTTCTCTTAGCCTGGTCTTGTTTATAGTGCGTACAAAAATCTGCAATAGACACAAAAAAAGTTTTTAAAAAATCAGTGCGATGGTGAGATTTTACTAACTGGCATTGTGTTCAACGTGGCCAGAATAGGTTTTGAAAAGTTTTATTTCATCAGGAATTTGTTTGCGACAGAGGTGGTCTTCAAAAATTAAACAGTTAGCCATTAGATACACTGTAATTTCCTCAACTGGTCAGCGTATTTAAGCTCTCAGTGACCCTAAGCGTAATACACTGGCATTGCGCAATACTGTACCTAAAAAGTCTTAAAGCGAAAAATGCAAGCATTGCTGCAATTTTAGCGCAAACTGTGTCGAATGTCGCTTTCCGGTCCTTTGTTTCAAACTTGCTTGCTTCCCAGTTCTAAGGAATAAGGAGTATGTAGACGCCGCAAAGGGGTTCGTGATTCAGACACTTTATATCCGGCCCGTATCCTGTTAGCGCTTCCGCTTTGCTGTATGAAGCTCTGGAGTTCAACTCTTGGCCAAGGCACGTCAAAATTTTAATTATAGCACTATTGCCTTGCTGCGTCGCCGGCAAGTTACCAAGACCATTCGGACAAGAGATCAGGGCTGTGAAGCCGGAACTCAAATTTCAGGCTCCGGCTTTGGTGTCAGATACAGGCATCTAACGTTTTTGGCTGGAGCTCCGGCTCCAACGTCTAAAAGTTTTTGGCTGCGGCTCCAAAATTATTTGGTCCATGGAAACTGCAAAACCACTGTATTATTTGCACAACTCGCTTGCCCCACAAACTAGGGCTATGGAAACGAAACCCAAATTTCAGGCTCCGGCGTAGGTTCCACCATGCAAACGTTTTTGGCTCCAGCTCCAATCATCAAAAGATTATTTTTGTAACCGCGGACCGTTCAACGCTTGACAACTTTACCGAGGTCCGGGAGTACGCTATCTATGATGATTGTTATTTTTCAACAGCTGGAATTAAGTTACCAATTTGAACCATCAGATTAGCCTGCTGCACGTTCCAACGCTCTCACTTCATGCACGCAACAGTGCTTCCATGGGAAAAATCGACCAATCACATGCCCAGGAAGCGAGTGGTGTCGCGACCAGTATACATTTTGGAATTTCGCGGCCCGGTACCGGCCCGGGCATTGGGGACAATTAGCGTAGACAACTTCTGCATCACCTCATTCAAATTTCTGCCCAGGCGTTGTTGTGTATATGTTCTTCTGTATTGTTCGTATGCTTTATTCTTGCATACAAGGGTAGTATGGGACTAATTAGACAAAAAATTGATTTTGCTCATAATATTGATGTTGACGTACGTTTAGTACTTGTTTTTTTCACTATTGTGCACTCTACCAAAACGTTAACTTTGCGAAACTTCTAGCTTGAAGTGCCCAAAATCTTAACATAAAATTGACTTGAAGAAAATTTCGAACTTCGTCTTCATCGTTGATGCGATTTTAAAAAAGCGCCATTTGGTCGAGGTAAGACATGTGACTTTGCTACATTCGAATACACACCGCATACCTTAAAAAATACAAGCGAGTCTACTCACATTTTCGGGCACTGAACAAGCGATTGGAAAGAGTTGCAGCCTCAGTTTCAGCAAAGGCTATTGATCAGGCAGGCTACTGCCTTCCTAGCACAGGGCGTACGGTTAGGCTGCGCCTGTACCACGCGCAAAATGATTGAGTGTCGTTTCCGTTTCATAATGGCCTACGCCAAACCGAGCAGATAACGACGGTGCTGAGAGAAACATCTCTCCACTTATGGCGGCTTGCCGCTATCAGGCAAGCAAAGACTGCTGAGCCGAGTTCCTGCGTAAAGATCATGGCGAGTCTCATTGTGAATTCACAAATGTGTGGAACAGTGGTACAGGTGGCATCAGCGCAAACATCATGGTGGGAAAATATTTCACTACGTGCTGTATGCCTGTGCTTGACGGATTCGCGAGCTGCAGTGATCGGTTTCTGTTTGTGGCATTCATCAGTCTGGGCTTTACACCTGGAATTGTTCATAGAACTGGAAAATGCAATGGAACAGTCATTAAGTTTTAAGCAACACTATAGAAAAGTGAAATGAGGTGAGAATTTTAATAACTTGTTTCATACGTCATCATGCACACTTTGTCAAGACATTTGATGCTGTGATTCAGAGCAGAACTGAAAGTTCAAACTTAGCAAACCAGTTTTAAGCCTTGCAAGGTCACCGTAGCCGCCAAACTGCGCTCATGCGCTCAACTGAGATCAAAGCGCTGTCTTAGTTGTATAGACGAACTCGATTGACGTGTTGAAGTCAAGTTTGCTGTTGTCGCGCATGCGATCACAAGTTTACGTTGAGTAATGGCAGACGCATCGCCAGGTTATCTCTGTTGAGGGGCAAACCGTGCCGCAAGTGGTAGTGCCAGGGGCCGCATTCATGAATTCATGAATACACTCAGTCAAAGCGGACAGTATCAATATAATTCCATCTCACTGGTGATTTGGTGTGGCGCGATGTTTCTTGTAGACTGTGAACATATTCCTCGATTAGATGTCTTACCGTCTTACCCGGCAGTATACAAACCTGAACTCTCAAGTCTGCGCCACCACCCGGCCAACTCGTGTGCCCTTCGACGCTTTATTTGTTTTTTTTTGTTTATTTTTTGACAACTTCGCTAACATTTGTGTTTAGTGTCAAGCAGTTTTTGCTGTCGTCATTCTAAAAACCAGATCTTTTTGACGTTCTAAATATGATCAGCGTGTTCAGCCAACAGTTCATTTTTGAGATAGTTGATGGTTTGTACTTTCATACTGCAACACCAGTCAAGGAAGCTAACTGTAAACGAGTGCGCTCTGACTTAGCCGGCTTAGGCAAGACGAAATGACATCTTGTTTCCGCGGTACTATGATAAATTTGCTTGTTTGTTGGTTACCTGCAACGAAATACAGCGTTTTGGTAAGGGTTGGGGAGATGTGATTCACAACAGTATCAGGCAGAAAGAGGTGAGCGATTGACAAGTTTAATTTCAACGAAGATTTACGAAGCAACTCGTTCATTCTCAGCACAAAGCACGTTTTTGAGGGTGATTCAGTTCTGTGAGTTTGGCTTCTTTGAAAAGAGCCGGTTGATCGAAAGCCCGCTTTGGACTTGGTAATCGATTGTTTGTGACGTAAACCTAATTCATAGCAACAGCAAAAAGTATTGAATGACGTTTGTCGAGCGGCATCCTTTCTTACAGTTTCTTGGAATAAAGACACTGCCTGAGCTTTTTTTATGGAAAACTTAATGAAGCAACCTCGTGGTGGTTTGTAAAAGAAAACCAGATGTAGGCAAAGAAAAAGCATTTCATGGATTTTACAGAAAATAGCTCACGATTTGGTGCAAGACTCAGGATAAGTATATGTATCCGTGTCGCCAAAAAGAGCGAAACCACTAGAAACCGTCCAGTGATTGGTTGTGAAATATATCAGCCTTTACTTTTTAGTGTAGCCTCCCTAACCCAAATGTGAACTGGAGAAATGCATANACCCTGTAAACTCACCTTACGCAGTCTCGACTATAGCACTTGCTAACTGCTAAGCAGACCTATGACACCGCTTTAGANCTCAGCCATAAATTGCATTCCAGTCATATTGCAAGTCTCTTTTTCCCCTAGAGGCAAATCGATTTGTATCGCAAATGATCAAAGCCGCTTGCGCTACCGAGCATCATTGCGTTAAGCACGGCTGCGGCTGTCGTTTTTCTGCAAAGCAGGAACTCGTGTTCAGGCGAGAGCAACTGCACGTCTTCCCAGCAGAGATGTGCATTGGACTGGACTTGGATTGGCCTGGATCCGGACTACAGCAAATTTTGTTGAATTTGGATTGGAACCGGACTATAAATATCTTCAAATTTAGGATCAGGACCAGATTCAGACTGAGTTAATGCAAAAGAAACGGGGCATTTTTGTTGTGAAAAGGCTGCAATTTTCAAAATTTTTGGACTTCATTTGGACCTGGACTTTACATTTGAAAAATGTTTTGAACTGTGATTAGACTGGGATTGAACTTTAAAAAATCAGGACTGGATCTGGATCGCAAAATATGACAGTCCGCTCATCTCTGCTTCCCGGCAACCTTCCGAAGGAAGCAGGCCATTCGTTACACTCCTCCGACGTTGTCGTGGGTCAGGTCTTCTGAAATTAGCAACGACCGGGATGGCAGGCGCGGAGAAGCAATTCATATCGCAAACGCCAGGCAAGGAGATGGCCAACCGTTTTAAAGATCCCTTGTTGGCATCAGCAGGTGTTGAGCTCGAAACATTTTAAAGTTTTCCCACCAACTCAAATTTGCGCTGCCCATAATTTATTGCAGAAAGCAGTTTGGGAAAAAATCGATCAAATTAAGGCATGCTGGCCAAAATTTTGTTGGGTTTCTTTCGTTTGCGGTAGAATCCATAGTTTAGTTTACAACAACACAAAATATGAGAATTTTTGTTGACGCTTAGCCGTAAATTCAAGCGAACTTTGCTTCCTCACTAAACATTACCGCTGTTTGAGTGCTGTTTTGACTCTAAGCACTGCGACACACCAGATACGGCAAAAGAACGACGGAACGGGGTCCTGTTGTTTTGGATCAACCATGAAAGAATTTTCCGTCACCGATTTGGCGATGAAAAAATGCTCATGCGCATGGTTGCTAAGAGACAAAGACGAGGTTGGGCACTGTCACTCTGGAAAAAGTTTGGTCATCAGAACTGAACACACAAGCAACGAAAACGTGAAATTTCCATCAAGCTGCTCAGTTTGTTGACCATTGATTCTACAAAGTAGCTTTCAATCAAAGTCAGTAGATCACTGCACAGAAATGAACATAACAGCTATTTGTGGTTCTGGTTTCGGGGAAAAATTTCTGTGTGAGCCCAGAGACATGGGTTTGGGAAGGGGAATCAAGGGGTTTTGGCCCCCTTTGATTTTGAAATTTGACATTTTCCTATTAAATTTTTAGCCAAACTGGTTGTTTTCTTAGCTTCGAGTAAGTAAATTGAAATTTCACCATTTTTGCCCCTCCTGGAAAATTCACTGGCCACCCCTACAAAAATCCGTTATTGGCCCACCCTGAAATAAAACGTCCGATGCCCATGCCCAGAGACTTATTTTGAATAACCTCAGTTCGAAGGGGGTTCCGGACCGCAGCGGATGCGTCATTCCTCGCAACTGATTTGGATCAATGAATGTTGCGTGACTGACTCAACGTAAGGCAATGGATGTACCTGCCACCAAACAATTGGACGTATGACGTATGGGCGCTGATTTGTAGGAGGAGAACCAAAATCGTAATGTAACCTCCACTACAAGTTCGATAACCCGGCTATTAAGCAATTTTAGGTTTATAACTGAGTCTGCGTTGTGTTGGTAGTGTGGGATCACTGCCGTTCTGCGTTCTCAGAGCGGGAGATTTTGTGCGGAAAGGAAAGGTGCACTGCTTCGATGACCCCGTACGCGACACAGGTCGGATGAATCGAGGCCAGCACAGACGACACGATATGTTCAGTATTCTGCGCGTGCTTGAGGTGACGATCATAAACGAGCTATATTCGTCCGCTAAGCAGCGGAAAGCGGGTCAACGATTATCGTACAAGCGCGAGTTGGTCTTGATGGTTTTCATTAAAACTACAGAAAAGCGGAAATGGCTTCTTAAGACACTCCGAGGCATATGAAATCACTCTATTGTGCAGCGAACAAGCTTAGAGGCACCTTTTCTTAGTGCTCTACTGCAGTTACGAACACTGTTTCGTGGCTATTGCATGCCAATGTGCCTGTCAGTTGTGGTGCAAGTACACGCAATTTTGAATTAAACGTCTTCGCTTTGCCCACAACAGTGTTTATTGCAATGTACATTACATCCCTAGAAATGTAAGGTTTCGCCCACATCAAGTTAACCATTTCGTCAGGACATTTAATTTCTTGAATAGAAACAACCTGTATGCTTAGCCTTTGTCCAATGAGGCGCATCTTCATCCAACTTTTTTATTTGCTGACTTAAGCTGTGGCGTGCTTCTTACAAATCTCCATTTTCTCCCATTGTCTAACGCTAATATATGATGATGACCGGATGTAATATATGCTGTTGGTTGTTTGTTTCACTGGAATAAAATATGACTTTTAAGGCATTTGATGACTGACTTATATTCTCAACGTCGAGAATCGTGGACGAATGGGAACCAACTCGCAGAAGGCGAATCTGTTGAGCGACTGAAAACCTCTACTGAAACAACCACAATTATATTTTCATGTACCAATCAACACTAAGCCTGTGATGCGTTGTTCCTAAGTATTTTTGCACTTTTGTGTTCTGACTGTCCCTGTGATATGAACCATGTTTTTGAATCAAACCCATAAATGAAAAAATAAAGTTAGGAAACAATTGAAAGCTCTACCTTTGCTGTAAGTTATCGAAGAGTCAGCCGGCTGGGCTCTGCTTTCTTTTTGCGATGAATCAAATTTGCGCATGTCTGTATTCAAGTAACTAGTCTCCACAATGGAGGTAAGCAAGGAATCGATCGGCAAATTTTTTTAAGGAAATCCATTTCGCACAGCCCTGCACATCCTCAGTCCTACAATCTTATGAATGAATACGATTCAAGGACTGAGGATGTGTAATGTTACGTGAAATCCATTTCCTGAAAAAAATTGCTCGATTGATCCGCTTGTGTCACCTTTATGGAGACTAGTTAATTGAAAAAAATTAGGAGTTTGCAAAAATGTAGCTGGATTTGGTCACAATGCATTGACAT
>JGI24021J15306_10012970_pt1 | contig 10368 bp, 4 predicted proteins | sample Ectturendosymbi1_FD_15306 | JGI IMG/M metagenome (IMG submission 15306) | reverse complement strand
GGTGTTTTCTCATATTTGTGTGAGTTTACCTGACTGTGGGCGCAAACCCAATGGGTCATTTTATGGCTCAAACGTTTTTTGGAAACTAGGCCAAAATCCGCGTTTTTAGAGCCCTTGATTCGCTTTCCAGCATAACTGGAACCAAACTTATGGCTAAAAAAACAATTTGCGACATAAATGAAAACGTTACGCTAAACGTATGATTGGCTCCGTCAGGTCAAATTTGACCAGCCATGACTTGCCAGCATATTGAGGTAGAGAGCTGTTCAGACCCTCTGAACATGGGGAAAGTCATGTAACTTGCAATAAAAATTGTTTCAATTTTTAATGTCGTTTTTTTCTTTCTGTTTACATGATGGTAGTATGCTCATGCGCAGCCTGTTTACATTCCAATGGCGTCATAGTCCCCTGGGAGCCGACCAAACGAGGCGATTTTGTGGCTCAAAATTTATTGACTTTCTAGCCCAGTGGTTCTCAAATGGGTGTCACGTGGCTCACCAAGGGAGGAATTTTTAAATTTTGGGAGGAAATTTGTTCCAGGCAGGATTTGGGGAGGAAGGTTGTGGTTAAAAAAAAACTTAAGTTTTTATTATTAGTTTTTTTCAACACATAAAAAACTGCACAGCGAGGTTGGTTTAGATTGGAATCCGTTCTGTACGCAACCACAAGCTGTTTCGTCGTTTGAGTCAGTTCTTTCAGAAACTGCTAGGCCACACTTAATTTCAGGGCCGACATTGAGCAAAAATTCAATTGTCTCATCATCCAGGAACGTCAGGCCGTGCAGTTCAAAGGGAGGTCGGTGAATTGGACATTGGCGGACAACATGGTCGACGCTCTGTTCTTCAGCGCCACACTCACAGACCGCAGCGGAGGCCACAAGCAATTTGTACATGCAGGAGCGGAAACGTCCACCACCGGTGCGGAGGCGGTAAAGCCGGACTTAGGCTGTTCTTGGCAGGGTCATTCCCGGAGAGTTGGTTGGGGATGAAAGTGCAATGTCTCGTGGTGCTCTTCAACCTTTCTACATTCACCGCGCTTCAGTTATTGTCGTCAGATGAACTGATGAGTTGTTGTGGAGCCGGTACAAAATGGGCGTCCCAATTTGAGATGCCGTGCATTCCCACTTGATGGATAGGTGAGCGCTGAGTGGAGCAGATGTCTGGGCTCCATGGCACGACGTGCTAGAGATAGTTAGACTCCATTGCGACGAAGCTCAGCAAGTCGGATGCCTGCGAGGATTGGAAGGTTGTCCGCTGGTCTAGGACGCATGCATCCAGTCTCACTTCGCAAGGCCTGGTTGGTGGCAGGATCAATGAGGCAAGTGTGAGCACTGCGGCACCAGAGCACAGTGCTCTGCGGTTGAACTGTACGAGGACTAAAGTGGTTGTTCGCAACACCAGAACCACCAAGATGCCTCAAGAATTGCAACACGTGATGTCAACTTTTTGCGAAGTAAATCGAGGTGCCGGCGATACCTGAGCGACCTGTCCAACATTAATCCGAGGCAGGGACCGAGTTTATGGGGGAGACTGGGGGACATGTCTCTCCCAACTAGGGGACGGGGGGGCGTAATGTATTTTGTGCCCCCAACATTTTGTGATGAAAAGTAATGCAGTTGTGCAAATTTAATGGTTACATTACTGTTGGAAACATTTCCCCAGCGTAAAACCAGGGCATAAATGAGGAAAATGAACGTTATCACTGTATTATCTGCAGACAGAGTATACAGATTATCTATGTAAACAGAATTGTCATGATTGTTGAATATTGTGTTAGTTAATTTGAATTACCGAATCGGTGTGCACTTAAACTTCGCTCAATGACGAATTCCTGCGCTGGTCTGAAGCTCGCAATCAGAATACGGTTGCCAGCAGGCGCGCAGCTATGGGGGACAACAAGGCAACACCACCCCCAATTCCAAAGTTTTCAGGTTAATAAAATATTTGAAGTATAAGCCAAAAACATACTTTAGTGCAAATCAACGAAACTGCCTCAAGGAACCTATCCTATTTCAGTTTTTAGTCGAACACAAGCTTGTATCTGATTATTTGCAATCATAATCAATGGCTGCAAGTACAAAACAATTGGAGTAGCGCTTTTCGCAGCTGTTTTTGGCGCACTAGCTTGCTGTTTCCCATGTAATGGTATGTAAGCTTCATTTCAAGACCATCGCAAATTCCTCTTTGATAACCGTGGATGTTGCAAATATAATCTATCCTTGTTTCCAGTGTCAGCGCCTCGCCTTAAATCAATATCGTAGATTTTTGTTTTTGCGCAGTTCTAAAACTAGATGCGTTAATATGGTCGTGATATAAATTTTATGTCTTGAAGTTCAAAGTTTGTATAGAAGCGATTCAGTTTCAAAATCTTCTTCATTGTGCCATAGTAACTGTCTAGCAACAATAGCATTCATTCTAGATATTTATTTATTGTGGCGGTTCAATCACAATTATGTGAAGCCTAAACGTTTTCATCAATGATTTCTATTTACCTTGCCGGAGAGTAAATATCAGTCTTGTCAAGATATTAGACTCCCACCTACTGTTTACAAGCTCAGTGTTTCAACTTTCATCTGATGTTAATAGCCACCCTATCCTACAGTAAATAATGTGAAATCATTTAAGTGCAACGAAAAGAGTCAACGACAAAATCTAACGTAAGTAACAAGATGCTTTTCATTTTGCAAGGGCTGAGGGAATTGACACTGCCATTACTTACAGATACTGAGATAACTTCTACGGCGATGCATATTAAAATTTGGAGGCAAGCTTTCAGAAAGGGGCTCCAAAACATCGCCATTGCGAAAGGTAGATGTGGGATTGCGTGTATAAAGAAGTTAAATTAGTTTCACATGTCAATTTATAAACTAAATTCAAGAGCATAAGATACATATGAAAAGAATAAAATTTTGCAAAGTTTTGCAGCAACACAAATGAAAGCTGCCTACTATGACACATTTTTCCATAATTTTTGCTTTATTTTGAAAAGCATATGACTTGCTTCAGAGCTTTAAATGCGGCTCTAGAGTGGTACATCACCTTTTTAACTAAACAATGGTACAAAGCTCTCAAGGGGGGGACACGATATCTCTGAAAAAGATGGCCCGAGGTGACTGCCTCCTTATCCTTCCTAATATCCGTCCTTGAGCTTGCAATCTGTCTTGTTGGCAAAGTGCATTTGACTAAAATGAAACTAAATTTTAATTTTTTCCCATTAAGGCTTCAAATTCCCCAGATAAGGTAGTATATTTTCAAGAATCCCGTGATTTGTTCAAATTTAATTACGTGCAGTGCTAAACCATCTTTACCTACAGTTGAGCGCAGCCAGTAAGTTTTGTAATACTGGGTTTACTATTGTGTTTACAGTTTAATTCCATCTTACATTTCAACGAAGTCAGTTCAGTTTAGCAGTCTCATCAAACAATTTAAGTAAAGTAAGTTTAAAGTAGCTACAAAGGCTTTACGGAATAGGTTGAACATAGCCATATATCTTACGGATGATCAAAAATACAAACATTTTTCAAACGCGGTGAAAGGCTCTAGCGTATACGATTATCAACTACAGACGTGAATAAATTGCTCAAAAATTAGGTGAAAACGGGATCCACTTCCCATATGCGCGGAAGTTTTGAAGAAGACCTACTTCGGATATCAGTGCCTCAGAGCAAAGTCGCTGTTTAGCTGCGGTTGAACGTGCTGTGTTGGTGTACGTCAGAAGCTTGTAAATGCAGTATATGGGCAATCGCAAAGGCCGCCACGATGACGTCTTGCTCAAGTTCAATATTGGGCATTGAGAGGTTTACTAGCGCTTTTGCAAAAAAGATTTATGAGCATTGATCTAAAGTAAAGATCCAAACTAGAAGCTTGGGACTTCACTGTCAAAACTTTTAAAACTTGTCAATTCAATGAAAGCTAACTTTTTATTTGTCGGCTTAAATGCGAACACAAATGTTCAGGAGAAAACGCTAGAAATACGCAAGTTTCATGGATGATGGTTTAAAAACAAGGAGCATCAAAAATATTTAAATGTTGAAATTCGGTTGTTGTTTTCCGCAGCCCTAGTAAAATTTCTGGCTGCACGCCTGGTTCCACTGCTAGCATTTACCAAAAGATCTTTTGATTTGGTCTATGTCCTGACTGTTAGTACCGGTATACTTTATTTATCGAAACTGACCAAGTTTGGATTGATTATCACAATTTTTTGCATAATTGTGTCTATTTAAGCTCTCAGAAATAATGTGGTTTTATATTAAATGCAATGCTAAGGGCTAGATATCTAGATATAGCACCGTTGTGTGCTTGTATACATCACTAGTTGATATATCAAAACGATGGGCGTAGCCAGGTATCAATTCCATAATGTGCCCCCAATCTGGCCAATTTTGCAAAAAGGTCGTGGTACGGTTGGGCGAACATGGTGACGTCATCGAAACGGAAACAATAAGGTTTGTCGCCCCCAAAGTTTTTTAGCAAACTCGGTCCCTGCTCCGAGGTATGTGGGCTCGGAGCAGGAGGGTAGGGTTTCGTTGTTGTGGTTTACTTTCAGCTCACGTTTAGCTTCCTTGTTGTTGAGGTGGATGACTGCCAACCAGTATGGCGTCTTGGTGGGCTAGTGGAGCTTTTGTCAATTTTAGAATGTCAGTCCCCTTGCACAAACGTATTAGCCTTAATAAAGGCTTTTTGGCAACGGTTCTGCTTCCAACGTTTCTTTTGTAGTACTGAGCTGTAACGACCAGGTCTAGAGGTATTCATTTACGTTTGCTATGTCCTTTCTGAGAATTCCTTCCACTGTTAGTCAGTCTCCAACAGCATACATGATTAGTAGGTCGTTGGCGTATGCATAGTTTCTGGAGAGGGTGATCAGAGATGTGGATGTTGAAAAGAACGGTGCCAGGATGGATCTGTGTGGGACGCCGTTCTTGAGGCGCCGTAACCTGCTCCTTTTGTCGTTGCCGGTGCTAAGAGTAAAACTGCGATTATCAACCAGCCCCATGATCAAGCGGAATATGCGCCTGTCAGGTAGCAATCGCAGTAACTTGCAGGTATAAGCTGCTTTAGCTGTAGCAACTAATGTTTTAAGAGTCTGTTTGGTTCATAATCGTCTGTTGCTTCTTCACAGCAGGTAGTGTGAAATTCTTGCAGTTATCATTGGTGACCGTTGTTGAGGAGGAATTGACAGAGTTTGTGTGGTGAATGTATGATTACCTTGTCCTTGCCACGTAGTGGCGCCTGCAATCTTGCAATCCTTAATTGTGTCCCTGTGTTCGCCCCGCGGCTGTTGCGTTGTGCTTGCGGTTTCGTAATGCAATACAGCAAAGTGTTTTAGTGCAGTTTGACCGCCCTGGGAAGCATTCGATCAGTTACGCTGTTGTGTTTGTTTCAGAGTTTCATTGCTCGCTTGTTCAGCTCCATGATTGAGCGGTGTCTTTAGTGAATTAACACCTGGTTTTCCGCTGATAGTGTTTAGCAGGATTCGCAGGCGAGTGCACGACAGATTGGGTTTGTAGGGGAGGAATGTGAAAACTTTGAGAACCACTGTTTTAGCCTTTCTGGTTTCAAAGTTATACCAAAAAATTTCCAAACATTGCAGGAATTTGCTGAGTAACTTTCGGGGATTTCCCTAATTAATTTCCGGATGTTTTCCCATAACTTTGGAACCAGAATCGCTACCAAGTCGATCAAGAGTTCTAATAATTCGTATTATAGCCTAGAATTCAATGAGGTATGATAAAAAATTAATTAATAAATGGAATTTTGTAGGGGATAATTTTTCTTTGTTTGTTGTTTTACGGCCACAACTTCCCAACCACAAACGCTAGAAGGCCAATCAAGGGCTCTAAAGATGAGGATTTTTTCCTAGTTTCATCATAAAAATATACAAAACGTAGCCCCTAAGATGTTGGAGCCCAGGGTCAGGTACATTTGGCCAAACAAGCCTAAACCCCATACTCCCACTTAATATCTCACTCCCAAACAACCATCCAAAACTTACAAAACTTTTTTAAATCGTAGGTACTAGCATAACCGGATCTTTTAAGGCTTTACACAACTCTCTAGCTATATGGGCTCATATTCCCACGTTGTTGTGCATTGAATGGGAAACAATTTTAATGTTGATACCTGGAAACTTTCAGAAAAATCTGTTGAAGAGATGGTCAGTTAGCGATGGTCAGTTTCTGCAACGTATGCCATTACGAAACATCAGTGAAGAGATGGTCAGTTTCTGCAACGTATGCCATTACGAAACAAATCAGTGATGGAGCCTAGAGGGGTTGTTGTAACATGTGTCACGTGATGGAATGTGTGAGTTTGGTCTCGAATTTCTCAGGTCTTACTTCGGCAGCAGCGTAACGAGGGGGGCAGGGATTAAAAATTCTATGGACACAACCGTTGGGGGAGAGAATCACTGCGGGGAGTTGTTCAAAGTCCCAACAGTGTCGCAAGAACTTTCTTTAACAGCACATTTGCTTCGGAAAAACTTTAGGTTGCCAAATTTGGAGGGGCGCCAAATTTGTTTCTTGCCTCGGGTGCCATCTAACCTCGTTATGCCCCATTATCGCGGTCTCAACAAGTACATATCTCTGTATCCAGCTCTATTTATCGAGACTTGGGGAACCAATGGTCATGTATTGAAAGCTCCAGCAGCTCAAACTGTTGGTTGCTGTTCTGGTCCTCGATGACAAAGGTGTCAAAAAATTATGTGCAAATTTTACAAAAGACCAATTTTGCTAAAAACAGCAGAAACCCAAACAATGAAATTTTGGGCAAACTCAAATTTTCTAGCTTGTCAAGTGCTGATGGACAAGGGCAAGCTTGCTCATCTTCTACCACGCCAAATTAGTTCTAGGTTTTTTTCACCAAACACCCATGGCCAAATACCCTCCACTTAATAATGAATCAGACTCAAAGATGTGGATATTGTTGGGACCCGTGTTATTTCCAACATGAAGACTCCACTATTAACCTGGAATTGAATATTCAAGACAAGATTGAGTCATCAAGAAAAAGATCCAGAAATGTTTCTGAAGTCAAGTAACAATCAATCCTAGTAAATTTGACATTGAATGGAAAGAATAGGCTTTGTACTTAATAAATAAGGTTCTAAGCTTTCATATGAAAACTTCAACTGGAACATTAATTGATTTTAAGTGTCAAACTATATTCAATATTGTGCATTTGTTAAGAATGGTTTACGTCGTTATGGTCTATTCCCACCTAAATTACGATATTTTGAATTGGGCTAGAGCCAATCGGTCAAATACCTGATCCAGTAAAGTTAAATAATAGAGTTATCAGTAGTCTACTACATGTTGATCGTAGAGAGCGTATTCCACTCAGAGATCTACTTCATGCAGCACGGATACTGCAGATCTAGGGAATGTACAATTATGATTAGCAAAACATATCTACAAAGTTGATGACAATATCTTTCTTGCAACTGCACTCCACAGGTGAAAGAAAACAAGGAATCAATCTCGAATTTAATAGGAAGTTGATTTCACGTAACACTACGCAACGTCAGTCTTATCATCTGCAAGCAATGCTAACATGTGTGAAACGTTGAAAGGCCAAAACAAGGTCAGAGAAAGTATATTACCTCAAGACTGCAATGAAAAAAAACAAATTTCACCGCGACAAACGAAATAATACGTCTTGCTCAACAACATGATTACGCTGAAGCTTAAACTTCTGCACAAATAACAACTTAAAAATCCCAACTCCATGTAACGATTATTAACACTTAGAAAAAGTCGCTTTCAGATAAAGGTACTGAAACATCTCGCAGGGCGAGGCTTCCGAAATGACTTAAAACAACATACGTTATGATTCAGTCAACGTGCATTTAGGTCGGTATGGCAACCAAGTCACTGCGGCACGTTGCAAGCGCTGTGACCAACGAGAATGAAAAACGCCTGCACACTGGCCGCAAAAATAAAACACAACAACGCTCTGCAGAACTGAAATACAACAGCGCTCAGCAGAAGAGAAAGAAAAGCATGTTCTTATGCGTTGGAGGATCACGTTTTGAATATTTAACTTGTGTGTCAAGTTTGTGATACCACTTATCTTCACAGAAATCCAAAGAAAAGGAATTAGGTTGTTCAACAAAAGTAACGGTGTAAGCTCCATCTATTGGCAGTTTATTGACGTTTCCACGGAACTCTGAACAGTGCCGCTACAAGGTCAGTTTATCTTCGTTATTTTCATCAATTTCACAATTTGGTCTGTTCCAATTACTGCGGTACGATTACCAACTCGTGGAAAATTTGTTCTTGATTTGACCGACATATTGTTCCTATGGCAAATAACACAAGTCGCTACATAAATACTATAGTTTGCGCATGTAAAGTTTTGGTTGAGTGGGAAGGTTTGTTTTAGTAATTATTTGTGAAACACACGGCACCATTGATTTATTTGTTTTGTTTTCCATAGTTACCACAAAGTGAACAGTGGCCGCAAGGACCCGACAACCCTTGCACATGCTGTTTTGTCTTGCTTAATTCAAGGTGCTTGTAGTTAGAAAGTAATATCTTTTCTGATTATATCATAAAAGATTTTAACTTTTCTGCTACTAAAATCTTGAGAAACCAGACAAACTTCCAAAATAACATACAAAATTCCCTAGCTGAAACACTTACTGAACGATGTCACTCATTTCTTCGTGAACCCACGATATGGAATGATATTCTAAATTATTTTGCAGTAGCCAGTTATTTTTGATTCTGCAGGTTATGCAAAAACTACTCAATTAAACAGTCAAAAATTTTCAAAAAAATACATATTTTCTGCTTGTCTCTGATTTTGTGGCAGCACGTCTTTGTTCTTATGTTACCGTCTCTGCTGATGTCTATAAATTTTTGAAATATAACTCGTTTCTTATGTGATGTTCGACTTGCTATTTCGCGGGGAGGATGACCCGAAGACCTTGCCGTCAATCTCCTCACCCTGATATCAATTTTTTCAGATATTAAATACAACTGTCCCTCTGTGTCTTGGTATCATTTCGGACAAAAAAATTGCTAAAATTTTGCCAATTTTTTAGTCGGGAGTTAATGAAATTCTTTCAAACTACAGTACAGAACAATATCACTGCTAAAATACCTGTCAAAAATATTTGAAAAAGTGCTGCACGTAAGTAAGACTGAACGATTATTTTAAAAACAACTTGTTGCGCCAGAACAATACGGTCTTCGCAAAAAAAATTTCACATCCCTGGCCATTATTCGCTTGTTCGCGAATGTTCTCCAAAACCTCGATAAAAGCTTATGTCTTGTGCGATTTCGTAGATCTTGGAAAAGCTTTCGATTCAATGAATCACTCCATATATCTGACATAATTGAGTACTAAGGCGTAATAGGAAATGCTTTTAAATTAGCAAAGTTTTGCCTTTTCAATAGAAAGGGTAGGCTTATACTCCAGGGAAAAAACTAAATCGTCAATAAATTGAAGCCACCGATGCTCAATTTTAGGCCCGTTGCTCTTTCTGCTATTTATAAATAACTTGCGCAATTCCAGTGTTATAACAACTTTACTTTTTGCTGATTACGCAGTCTTCTTGAGAGAGACAATAATTTTTAAAAATTACAAAATTGGGTTAACGGTGAATTCGTGAAATGGCAAAAGTAATTGATTGTCTAACCACCTGCAAACAAGCTTTTACAAAATATACCTGAAAAACATGTGTTATTCACAGATACTCTAAACTAGGGGTGGGGAACCTGCGGCCCTCGGGCCATATGCAGCCCACGTGAACATTTGATATGTCCCGCATCAGAATTTTCGTTACCCGAGTTAGAGTACAACATCGTGTTACACCGAAGCTCCATGATAAGCATGTATTTAGATACACGATGACACAAAAACGGTCATCACGTAAACTTCAATAACTCTTGAAATAATTAATCAATTCTTTTTATTTTTCAGATTTACCAAGTAGAAGAGTCTACCAAATTTGACCTTCGAGATGCCATGGCCTACTGGGCAAAAGATATTTATAGTTGAGGCATATTTTCGGCAGAAGTATATCCACACAGCTCAATTGCAATTCAAAGAACGGTTCGGATGTCGTGAATTTCCTGTCCACTCAATGATCTACAGATGGGTCAACAAGTTCAAAACCCATGGGACTGTGCATAACCTCAATCGTAAAGACACTAACAGACAATCACACTCAGGACGACCGAAATCATCAAGGACGCCACACAACGTTGCTGCTGTCAGAAACTCTGTTGTCCACAGCCCAAGCAAGTCTGTGCGTCGGCAAAGTCAGGAGCTTGGAATCAACCGGGGGTCCGTGCGGAGAATTTTGATCGCAGATCTCCACATGTATCCGTACAGGATACAGATTAAACAAAAGCTTACACCTGAC
>JGI24021J15306_10012969_pt1 | contig 10368 bp, 8 predicted proteins | sample Ectturendosymbi1_FD_15306 | JGI IMG/M metagenome (IMG submission 15306) | reverse complement strand
CCACAGATCTGATCTTCCGCAGTCAACAGATTTGAGGTGATAAAAAACACGTTTCAGTCCAGTTGTGACTTGTGACTAGCTGTGCATTAAGCGCTGTGAAGGGTTGCCAGACTGAATTATTCCGCACCACGTACGACGGTTGCATAGGAAAATGGTCAATTGCTCACCACAAGGCAAGAGCCTGAGCTGATGTTTCGCAACAATGGGTTGTTACATCATAATGTTATAACTGCTGCGGGCCTACTGTCTTGCTGTCAAACAACTTTAGTACATCCACGTGTTTTGCGATTTTTGAGCTGATTAAGTTCATGTGCTTTGGCTCAACACTCATTTGTCCGCACGAAGAATTTCTCATCCCGCACCCGCCCCGCACCCGCATGCAAAGCAGTGCGGGTTCCCCAACCCGCCCCTTAAATGCGGGTACCCGCAACCCGCGCGGGTTAACCCGCCCCTCGCAGGACTCTAAGTCTAGTACATATCATGTTTGTTTGCATATTGTTGAAATGTCGATGAACCTGAAATCATCACCGGCTTATTTCGATAAATGTGCACTCCAAACGTATATCTAAAGAAGAACAACAGGGAGAAAAACGAAAGAAACGAAAAAGAACGAATAAAAAAATTACGTACTAAACAAAGTAACGAATAATATTAACATGCACATGCGCAAAAGAAAAAACAAAAAAGTTACAAACAACCAGAGTTGCTAATAACTATTTCGAAAAGCGGGCGTTTCGACAAAACAAACACTGTATGAATAGGAGCACAGATACACTATGTCTCTGGATAAGCCTGGATGCCCGATTAGTAATAATTTGGTCGCGTGAGTGTTACAACCGTGCAAATGCCAACGTTGCTTGGCTGGCTAAGGTACAAGTTAGATATCTTAGAGCGGAATTGGCAAAAACTTAATGCGCAAAAACCGTTGGGCAGTAATTCTAAAGTTGAAAACTCTTTGCGGGAAAAATGAATTGTGACGAGGTTGAGTTTTGCGTGAGGATAGCCGTACATTGAGAAGAAAACACGATGAATAGTTGGAAAGATTGTTGAAAAATTGGTTACAAGAACAGAGAGGAACGAATGGCAGGCTCAAAAACTGTGTTGCGAAATACAATACGATTGTTAAACTGACTACAGAGATGCAGTGGCGTCACGTGAGACCTAAATCATTAAAGCTATTATCGTGTGACGTGGTCCTGCGGCAACCAAGGATAAACTTTGCATCAGCCGTTTGAACGCTTTTGAGAAAACTGGCATTTTCCTCAGAACAGTAATAAAATCTTCAAAGTCAAAGACGGGCAAAATATACGCACGATAAAATATGAGAGGTGATTGGGGGATAAACAGTTTTCAATTTTTTTAAAGCATGGTTCATTAGCATTACTCTACTATACAACTTTGAGATGTGCAAACCAGGGACCGATGAAAGGTAAACCCAGATTTTTGTCGGAAACAACTTCAGTTAATCTTTGCCACGAAAACCTAATGGAGGATGAATGGATTGGTTGAAAGAGTGAGAACTACAGTTTTTGCAGCATTGAAAGTATCTCTGTACAAGCCAGACCAAACTCCAACTGATTCAGATGTTTAGATAAGATATTATGTAAAATATCAGGAAGTTTGGAAGAACATATTGGCATAGTGTTGTCCACAAATCAAGAAGTTTCGAACATGCATCAAAAGGAGTAATGGACCAAGCACGTAAACCTGAGGCACGCCGCAATTAGTATCCAACAGATTGGAATGAGAGTCTCATAGATGGACATACTGCGACCTGTCTATTAAATATGGCTGCATGATGTTAAGAAAAGAGCCTGTGTCTCCAATCTGGTGCAGTTTAAAAAGACGAGCGACGTGATTACCTTCGCTAAAATCCTTTGAAATATCTATAAACACAACTGAACAAACACCGTTTTTAACAAAAAGTAGTTTGTAACTTATTTCTAGTCAGCTAGAAGTTACCACTGATGGCGTGACTCGAGTCACGATTTTTACTGAATGTCTCGAGTCGGAGTAACTTTTTACAAAATGTCCAAACGTCTTATTAACAAGCATAGTTACTTTGCACAAAAAGAAATGAGCTGTTTTGCTTCAAATTTTCTGTTGTGGCGCAAATTTTCTGTTGTGACTGTTTTTCCTAGAGGTGTTATGCTAGGTTTTCAGGATCAGGGGTTCCACCTGACATTGCGCTAGAGCGGAGACTTTGCTTCTCATTGAGGGCCAGCAGCACACATTACATTGCACAAATTATTATGGTTCAGCGTAGTATTTGCATGTCGTGATCGTGGCAGTCGGCTTCATACTTTTAGTTTAAGTCTTTGTTGGGGCAAGTAAAGGACATGGACGTATATTTGTTGCCTCAGGGTTAGGGCAGACTTGTGGAATTGACTGAGAGTGAAGGAGAGAAGTGAAATGAAAGCTAAAAAACTACTTTCACCAAATGCTTAGATCCAAGTAGCCTGGTAACAAAAGTGTTGAAACAATATTGGGCACCACTTTGTAGCTATAAAAAATACACAGGGAAAGCATTAACTTTATTGTCTCGTGCTTGCAAACTAATGACTCGAAGTGACTCGACAGTTCTTGTCACCCGACTCGAAAAAGTCATGACTCGACTCGAACAAGTCATGACTCGACTCTGACTCAACTCTAAAAAATTTTAGATAACTCTGATTCAAAATGCTTTTGTCTCGACTCGTGAATCGACAAATATGGCTCGACCACATCACTGGAAGTTGTATATCGATGTTTATGAAATAAAAAATTGCTATCAAAACACTTTATTCGATTCAAGACTTGTACAAAGGTGATTAAAACCAAATTTTCAAAGACTTTTGATACGGAAAGATTTTTTTTTAATTTTGCACTGCTTCAGCACCCATCAACGATTCCACTTAAACAATTATTGATGTATCGCAGCAAACACCATAAACACCCCTCACCAGAGTGGCATTATTTTGTTTGAGCACGACCTGTAAACAGAGCTCGCTTAAAACTCTAAGTCTGGCGTGCGCCACTTTTTTGCAGAAGTTTGCAACACCATAATTCGCCACCCGATTGAGCTAGAGAGCTGTTCAAGCCCTCTGCGGATTCGGGAAGTCTTCTAGCGAAGATTTTTAAAAAATTTTAGTTTTGGGTTTAGGATTTCCTGTGGGTGACGTCATAATTGGGGCAGGTTTTCGCTTTTTTAGCCGAGTTTACCTGGCCCTGGGCGCCAACCCAACGAGCCATTTTTGGGCTCAAGTTTTTTTGGGAAACTTAACTATGATCTGAGTCTTTAGAGCCCCTGATTGGCTTTCTAGCATATCTGGAGTCAAAATTACAACTCAGAAAGCCAAATTTTGGCAAAAATAGAAACGTTATACGAAAGGTGTGATTTGCCCTCTCAGGGCAAATTTTGGTCAGCCATAACTCAGTAGCAGATTGAGTAAGAGAGCTGTTCAAACCCTCTAAAGACTCGGAAAGTCTTGTAATTTAGAATTTAAAAAAATAAGTTTTGGATTTCGGCTTTTTAGTCGATAACGTCATAATGGGGTAGGTTTTGCAATTTTTTGGATGACTTCATAAGCCGATCCAATGAGCCGATTTCGTGACTCAAAGTTTTATTGGAAAGTAGGCTATAATACGAGTTTTTAGAACCCTTGATCGAGTTTCTAGCGTTTTTGGTGCCAAAATTATGACCCAAAAACTGCAGAATATTTTAATATTCCCTAGCGGATTAACGGGGATTTTCCTAAATAATCTGTGGTTTTGTGGCCATAATTTTGGAACCAGAAACGCTAGAAAGTCCATCAAACCCTCTAAAGACTCGTATTACAACCTATGTAGTTTCCAATAAAAACTCGAGTCGAAAAATGGCTCTTGGTGTTGGCGTTCAGGGGCTGATGACTTCATCCAAATATGCATAAACATACTCCCATTATGACGTCATCGACAAAAACCCGAAAGCCAAAACTTAAAACTTTTTTTATTTCAAGCTACAAGACTTTGCGCATCTTTAGAGGGTTTGAACAGCTCTCTAGCTCAATCGGCTGGCGAGTTGTGGCCTTTATCCAAAATGGCCAAGGTTACCTTTTGTGGGACTTGATTGTTTACTCAATTTTTGGTTTTTGAGCCATAATTTTGGCTCCAGATATGCTAGAAAGCCACTCAAGGGCTCTAAAGACTCGGATCATAGTTTAGTTTCCCAAAAAATCTGAGCCAAAAAATGGCTCGTTGGGTTGGCGCCCAGGGCCAGGTAACCTCAGCCAAAAGTGCGCGAAAACATACCCCATTATGACGTCACCTACAGAAGACCCCAAACCCCAAAGTAATTTTTTTTATCTTAACTGGAAGACTTCCCGAATCCGCAAAGGTTTGAACAGCACTCTAGCTTAATCCGCTGGCGAGTTGTGGAGTTGTAAAGTGACAGAACATTATGCAAAAAAAGTGACGCACGTGGGACCAGGGCCGTAATCAGGGGGAGCGCAAGGTGAAACCCTCCTTGACATTTTTTCGCCCCCCTGGAAAAATGTGTTGGACATAGTTTACAAATATTGGTCATCGTTGAAAAAATTGGGGCCCCCTCAGAAAATTATTCGCCCTCTGGTGTCCCAAGCTGGTTACATGCCTGCGCGGGCTTAAAGGGTTTTGAAACGAAACGAATAGTTGTACAATGAAACTTTATTTCCAAACGATTACTGGTGTTAAGTGAAGAATGTAAAGTATTTTCATGCTGAGCGAAGGCCGTCACCTCGTACATGTCACTTAACGTGAAGCGCGATCACCTATTTTGTTTGAAAAGAACGATTTGGTTTTGCGTGTTGTCTGTGGCAGGGGTGCTCAATACGTAGATCGCGATCTAACAGTCGACCTCAAAGGTACTGTGGGTAGATCGCATAACATTAACACCTTCGGTGCCGGTGGACAAACATATCCGACCCTACGTGCCATTGGTTGAGCACAAAGACGTAGCCAAGGGGACCATGAACCCTCTCCAAACTTCTATCATACCTTGTCGTTTTGTGCTTTGAGAAGCGGTTCCCCAAGCAAAATACTGTCGCTCGCTTAAAGTCAAAGCATTGGGGCCCTTCCCAAATTTTGGACTGGCTACGCTACTGGTTGCGCGCCGTTGGACGGACATATCAAAAAACGTACAGAGTTAATTTTGTTGTGTTGTGCAATGTTGGCTCATGTGAGTGTGGAAGCTACATCAAAATAAATTGTAAAAATAAGTCTCAATATGTTTATTAAAAAATTTATGTTTTGCATTTTTGCAGCAGGTAGATAATTTTGACTTGTTCGTTTCTATAAGTAGCTCGCATGCATAAAAACTGAGCACCCCTGGTCTACAGGATAAAAACGCAGTGCTGAGGTTGCCCGTGGCTGAAGATTTTTTGATGAGAGTTTTTCCGTTGGTTTTGTTGTACAGTTTTCATCAAGCAATCCATTAATTCTTTTCACCATGCTTTATTCAACATTTTTAACTGATTTCGTTCTTGTGCAGTGAAGTTAGCAGTAATTCCTTGGGGTGGAATTATTGCCGCAGCTGTGATGGCCATCATAATTTTGGTGGGATTATTAGCCTTTTATTTATACTTCAGAGCGGGAAGAAAAGTAAGTTGTTTGCAAATCAGTAAAAACAGTTGAATAATGTTTTTCAGTTGATGTGTTTTTTTCAATAAGATTGTAAAATCTGATTTCTGAATACATAGAAAGCGTTTTTATTATGAAAATGTAAAAGTGAGGATATAAATACACTCTTTGTATAATTTTTATGATTCTACTCGTTTTCTGCAAGCACTGTAACCGTTAAGGAATAAACTTACACATTTATTAATCGATTTATGAGGGCCCAATACCTGTTGGCCACTATGCTTACCAAATGTTTGTTCTCTACGTGATTTAAGGATGAAAGGCATGTTCTTATAATACCAATGTTAACTTTTTAGAAGTTGTACTAATTTATCTTGAAATCACACAGATATAAGCGTTAAAAGTAGAATCTCAATCTTTAAGCAAAACTCAAAACGAAGCATGCGTGTTGCTTGGAGGAGAATGTGCGCAAAAGCTTGCTTCAGTCGTATGAGTCTGTTTCAGATATAGAGACGTTTTCGAAGAAAATCAGCACTTGCTGTCAAGTTTGAGCAGATAAGAAACAGTTTCTCCAAAAGTAATGGTTTTGCTAACAGCTAATAGTAAAAAGGTATAGGCCAAATAACTTAGAACCTTTCATATTTGTCGAATTCTTTACCCCGCTCAAAATTTTTTGCTTCGTTTTGCTGACATGTTTTAGAAGCTCTCTGGCTTAAAATAAATGTTATTGAAGTCAACGAAATGATTCTTGACTTACAATTTCCTGAGTAAGCATGGAAACGCCTGCAGAATTATCATAAATATCTTTGTAGAAATTAAACCGACTAGATTGCGTTCAGTTGGTGGCATAACTTCAAACGTTATGTTTTGGTGCCTAAAACACTCATTAGAATTGAAAATAACCGATGAATATATATTTTGCAGGGCAAGTATATTCTTAATAACACCAAAAATCCTGAAGTTGCAGAAAAAGTCAGCACATCAGACGGAACTTTACGTACTGTGGTAGGCACAAACCTGAAAAACGGATCTTTTACATCTGTTTCATCCAATAGGAATAAAAACGGTTTGCCACATGCCAACGGAGAGCAAAAACCTGGCGATGAAACTCTGCGAGACTCTGAAAGCATTCTTTCGTCAAACGGATATGCCTCTGACCCTCGCCAATACAATACGACAGACCTGACGCGGCACGCTGAACCTGTAGGAGATTCGGTGGCCGTAGAAGCAGACCCTGCAATTTGTTTGACTGAAAATCCTTCATCCCTGAACGGTGGTAGTATTATATACGAAAATATCGGTGAAGCACTCGACGAAGATGTCTCAAATCGGAGTCAAATCCTCTAAGATTTGGATTGTCTCATTCTGTTGTACTCCAAGCTTTTTTCATAGAATACACGTTTCTCTAAAAAATCATTTACATTATCATCCAATGTAACTCCCAGATCAAACTGCAACTGGCTACGTACTTTTTGCCAGGGCGGCAGAGGTTTGCAACGTCCCACATAGCATAAGCGTTTCGGTTGTGACAAGTTTGGTACAGCGGGTGGTACAAGGACTGAAGCAAATGTTGTTGTTTGTAGCAACCATCCACAACCGTTTTGTAATCAATAACAAATTGTTGATAAATACAAAACTTCTTGCTGGCAATGCTGCTATCGACAGTCATTTTATTTGCACATGCTATGATGTAGGCGTTACTACTGGTTATTGAATAGTAACAACACTAGGAAATCTAAAATTTTTATTTTCAATTTTCACTGCTCATTCAACACTATGATAAACCTTTGCTTCGATTCACTGAGAACTTTTCAACAAGAAACAAATTAATCTGCTAAAGTTTGAGTTACTACATTTGTAACAATGGAGACGTCTTCCAAAATATTGCAAGGTATATAGGTTAGGACAAAACATTTCAAACAGGTCCTCACAAAAACTCAAAATTATAGTCTGTAAATAGGCTGCAGTATCGTGTTCGGAAAACAAAATATATTGTTTCAGTTTTTGATAAATCATTCATTGGTACCAGGGTTGAGGAGTCGGAGATAAAATGTCCGACTCCAACTCCTAGCTTCCAAATTTTCCGACTCCCGACGGAGTCTGGAGTCGAAAATGTAGTTTGTCTGTCAACAATAGCAAAGAAGCGAGCTGAAATTATTTTAGAAGTAAGCATTTTGTTATTGTCGCTAGATACATGAGTTAAGGCTTTGAATGAAATCTGTTTATTTAAAGAATACTTACGAATGATAAAAATTCATTCTGTTTAGTATGAGTAGCTATTATAGCGTGAATGAATTAAACACTATCCTTTATCACTCAGAATAATCTGGGCAGTGTCGATTGAGCAATGACGCGTAAAGTGATTGTGGTTACGGGTAACTATGTAAGCATTAAGCAACTCACACTGATGCTTAAGACAGGGATGGGCAGGTAACGGCCTGCGGGCCGAATGTGGCCCGCGGAAACATTCAGAAAAATCTTTAAATCTGAAATATCCTCCGAATCATCACAGTAGACGTAGTGCTGAAGCTAACTTGAACCGAGACTTGCTTCTATTTCAGTTAGAAGGTACGGCCCCCGCTCTTCGTGGCCTTTTCAAAGTGGCCCCTGAGCCAAATTAATTGCCCACCCCTGGCTTAAGAGAGAGTGTTCTTCCTATGATGCTGGGTTCTTCAAGCGGAAGGTAGCTAATTTTGTAGCAACTAACAATCAATGGAAAACGTGATGCACAGCAAGAATTCCCTGTTTCAAAAAAGTTTCACAAGAAACTATACAATTTTAACAAGCACGAGCTAGGACTCCTAACTTAGGAGTGCCATGTAAAATTGGACTTTTTTTATTGGACTTCCGGAGTCGGATAAAAAAATCCGACTCTTAGTGTTGTTAGGAATCCGAGTCCACCCAAAAACCTCCGACTCCTTGCGACTCCGCAACCCTGATTGGTATCACCTCTGATGAAGAAAATTTTAGAAAATTCGTCAAAATTTCGCTGAAACGGGACACCACAAGAAGGTTACAAAGAGGTTTTCATGAAATCTACTATAACCGTGGCAGTGTTGGCCACTGTAATAAAAAATCAGTTTCTTAGCTAAAGGTCGTGGTTTTATAGGTTAATTAAACAGTCATCATGCTTCAGACGATTGTTATTTCTAAATTTCTGTAAAGTAAATTTGGTTATGACTGTAGCGCAATCTGCACTTCGAAAACGTCTGTCTGTTATTTGACTTGCCTGTTCATATCTTTTGGTGGATTTTTTCAGAAGAATGGCTGTAATTTGGACCTTAGCTTTTTGTTGCGGCTCTGCAAAGCTATATGTCAAAGTCTAATGCAAGCAGAACGCAGACTCTTTCCGTCACCTCACGTTTAGCGCATTGCATCGCTTACAACCTGTATTTGCTTCAGAAGTAAAAGTTTGTAAAGTAATGCTGCTTTCTGCCTAAGTTGCTTTCTGCCTAACAGCTGCTTTCTGCCTAAGTTGCATGAAATTACTTTGCTGTGGTTTTTCTATACAAATATTTGTATCAAGGGCCAAAGTCCAAACCGTGTTTGCATAAACTGTCAACGTTTGCATTTTATTACATTAGTTCAAACAAGACTTGGAGTCTTAATTGTTTACGCTTTTATTAGCAACATTTAGGAAATGTTTGTAGCGTGTGTTGTGATATTCGGTAGACCATGTCATTGTGTGGACAGCACCAGTTCGGATTAATTGCTGGAATACTTCAATCATTTCAGCAGGATTAAGTCGGATGTTGCAGTAAGCTAAGAAACTTGCTCGCGGTTCCACGGCTGAGCGACATGAGACAGGGTGGACGATGTTTTGATCCCTTTTTCAGTTATATGGCCGACTCATGTTTGTCAAGTCGAGTTGCAAGCCCTTCGAGTCAAAGTCGAGTCACCAGCCCTTTAAGTCAGACGTATCGAAAAATTTTTCGAGTGGAGTCAGAGTCGAGTCACGAGAACCATCGAGTCATTGGTTTGCAAGCCCGAGTTAATGTCGTGTCAGATAAAATTGAATATTTTCCGTATGTTGTTGTTTGTTTTGCTCTAAATACAAAAGTGTTCACACAAAGTTGTTCCAAATAACTTTCGCTTAACTCATTTCAATAAAAAAGTGAGAAATATATGCATTTAACACCTTCTTTGCCGAATGACGCATATATGCGTCATACGTTCAAATGCACAGGGTGCGGAACGACGCATATATGCGTCATTCAATTGAATATGCCGGTTGCGGATTGACGTGTATTAACGCCAACGCGATAACTTTTCGCGTACTTGTTTGTTTGCCACGACATTTTCCATAAATGTTCTTCATATCAAGACACGCTAATCCTGAAAATTTCATACAAATTGACCAAAAACTTTTTGAGTTACGAAGTTTGGTAGCAAACCATCTTACTAGGCCTAGGCTACAAGACTTTTTCAAAAAATTTAGGTGCGAACAGTTGTTTAGTAACACGCAATAACATTTTTTGTACTCATTTGGTTGCAATGAAAATTTGCAATAATGTTCTCCATACCTACCCGCATAATCTCTGAAAATTTCAAGTAATATCACCAAAACCTTTTAGTTATGTTGTTTGGTATCAAGCAACAGTTTGCTAGGCTTAGGCTCCAACACTTTTTAGAAAACGCTTAGGCCTGCACAACTCAGAAAGCTCGAAGGGCCAAATTATCACCATAAATTTCCCGCTGGCGGCAGAAGTCTCTTTCATTTCGATGTAAAGATTTCGTTGTAGTATGGAAGAAATTCTGTAACGACAATTACTTATTCGAGGTCGAGCTTTCGCA
>JGI24021J15306_10012968_pt1 | contig 10369 bp, 6 predicted proteins | sample Ectturendosymbi1_FD_15306 | JGI IMG/M metagenome (IMG submission 15306) | reverse complement strand
TCAGGGCGCTGACTCAGCAAATCACGTTCAGAACCAGACCGCTCGTTATCCATATATGGTAACGAGACAACGAAAAACTGACCATGTAAACGTAGTACATTACTACGTTTAAACTTATGGGACTGTCTCATTGTAGAGTAGGATCCGTTTTTGGCGAGACATCTAGCAAAACAAAATAACCAGGGTTGCGGAGTCGGAAGTAGTCGGAGGTTTTTGGGTGGAGTCGGATTTCTAAGAACACTAGGGGTCCAATTTAATAATTTATTGCATGGCACTCCTAAGTTAGGGATCCTGAAATGGTGCAATTTCTTTTAAAACTTGTATTGAAACAGAAAATTCTTGCTGTGTACCACGATGTCCATTGATTGCTAGTTGCTACAAGATTGTTGACAGCCAACTTCATCACGTTATGTTAAGGGATCGGAGGTGGCCGCAGTCATATTTTCAGACTTCGACTCCTCTCCTGTTCCAAAATGTTTGAATCCGGATCCGAAATTTTTTCNAACTTGTGAATCCGGCTNCGGCTACCACCGATGCAACCGAAATTCAGCAACGTTTTCACTTAANAAATGACNTACATAAAGACCACGCAGACTCCTGCTACTGCCGAAAATTACAAGTGACTCCGGGTACGGGTTTTCACAAATTTTCGACTCGGGCTCCGGGTCCTAAAGAAAAGTGCAGAATCTTGCACCCCGGATACAAGGCCTACTGTGACTTTCTACAATCGCAACAGAAGTTTTCCCCAGAAACGAGAGTGATGAGATGGTTTTTCAAGTTTCACTTCAAAGGAGTGCTTCCAAAGGGTGAAGAGGTAGTTCATTCATGAATAATGTTCCTATATGGCGTGTGAAAACAATCTTTTGCTGCTACAGCAAACTTTTTAGCCGTGGATATGCACTACCACTGTATTCAATACTTCCTCTCTGGAGGTACAACACTTCATACATCCTCTCTGGTCAAGGAGGTACCTGGCCAATGAAAAGGTATTGAGTGTTACACCTCTTGGAATTGTTAGTTATTTTGGCGTTGTCCACTGAAGTCTCTGCTCTTGGCGTCGCCCTTTCAGGCCTAGCTTTTTCACATCGCCGATTTCTATCACTATGACTTGATGACCCCTCAAAGTGTCTGAACACACCACTCACTGGTACCGTGCAGAAATACTTCTAGTCGGGTCCCGCACTTGCTAAGGCCGGCCCTGCACGTTGCCCATACGCGCCACCCAAAAAGATTTTTGTTTCTGGCATTTTTTTGAAAAAAAAAACAAAAAACATTTCAAAAACAAACAATTTTACTTTCATTTCGAAAACACTTTCGCTTTGCAAATGTTTTCTACATAAAAATATTTTCGTTCCAAAAAAAATATATTTTCGTTTCGGAAATACTTTCACTTTTGTTTGCAAATTAAAATGTTGTTTCAAAAACAAAAACAATTTTATTTTCGTTTCAAAAACACTTTCGTTTCGCAAATGTTTTCTAAATAAAAACATTTTCGTTTTAAAAAAATTTTATTTTCGTTTCGAAAACACTTTCACTTTTGTTTCGGAACCACTTCGTAAACCAAAAAAATGAAAAAAAATCGCACTTTCAGCTGCCGTTATGAACGAACGAAATATTCTGCGGGGATCGCCGAAAAATTGTCGCTATAGGCGAGGTGACGATATAGCCGAAATCGAATGCACGTAAAAGATAGGGATTCTGCCGGGACCGACGAAAAAGCATCGTTATAACCAAAGTCATCATAGGCGAATCCTGCTGTATTTAATTTTTAATTGAAAGCAGCAAAAACACGTTAAAACTTAAACCCGGAATGAATCGCACATACACCAAACATTAAATTTGTGAAAGACACAGCTTTAAAACCACCATCATCGATCATTTGCGAAAAAGTCTCTTGATTTGGAAATTTGCGAATACTTTCCGCCAAATATTGATATGCCTTCCAATCTCCAGCAATTATTTCACCCATTACGGGGATAACTTGAAACGAATACGTGTCATATAACCTGAAACAAAACAGCGTGTCCACATCACAGCAAGCTCGTGATGCTTTCAGCAAAACAAGCATCATTTTATACGTACCGTTTAAGAAGAGGGTTGTTCACATTACTGAATTCCAAGCACAAAAACCGCCCTCCAGGTTTTAATACACGGTGAGCTTCAGAGATTACCTACAAGAAATTCGAAGATTTTAAAAAAATCTATATTTGTTTGGTTTGCTTCACTGCGCACCACTTTCCAATTTCAGTCTGACTTTTTACCACTGCGCCGTCAGTCAGCAGAATGACTATTTACTTTGAATTCGCGCCACTGAAATCACTCGCTGGTATTAACGTTTTCACGTAGTCACGGAACCTTCTCTGGCGCCATCAAGGCTTGATCAACGCGCAGTTTTAGTTACAGCCACACTCTCTGACGTGCCAAAAATACAAAAACATTTCTGCGCATACCGAACGACTGAATGTAACGCTGAAAGGTTTTAGATCTTATAAGTCACTGCCAAGGTTTCTGATATTGGCAATAAGTGTCTGTCACATTTGCATTAAGACACCAACAGAAGGTTTTGATATCCAGTTACCCAATTCCGATGATTTGTTCATACTATTTTAAATGACACCCATCACGTCTTAAATTGATCAACGCAAAACACCATTCGCTGAACTCAACAACAAACTGAGATTCAAAGCATAGAACCTAACAATACATCAATATCATCAACACTCAAAATAGATTGGATAGGGTTGGGGATAGCAACGCTTGATAGAACCCTATAGAAAAAATATTCCGGCCTTCAACAAAGCGGCGACTCCGGTGGAATTGAGCTGTTGGATAACTGTGGATACGATTTGCTGGTGACGTACGATTCAGCTTTTCTGTCACCACTGTAGTACTGATATTTCTTGGATTTGCGACAAATCTTGGAATTAGACGTTTGAAACATATAAATTTCGGAAGAGGATCACATGCCCGCAGTGGCTAAGAGTTGAGCAACTGATGGAGAAGTGGACCAAATTTTAGCAATTTTCACGCCAATCAAGAGATTTTGAAGAAACGACTACTGTTAAAATTGTCAACAAATGCCTTCTTCGTTTCCGACATGCCTATTCGCCTATAAACCGAGATATTTAAAAAGTTGGAAAAGCAACTTTCCGCATAGAGCACATACCGTATGTTTATTTACGAGACATCGCCATCAGCAAATACCTTAGTAAGGTCAGTGCAATTTCGGATTCCAAACGATATGGTGTAGGCTGTGAAAGAGTTGTCACTAAACGGAAGATCCTCAGCGCTGCCGCAAACCCATTCACAACGCAGACCACGTTCCTCTGCCCTCTTTCGCCCAACGTCTAGCATGTGTTCATTGATATCGCAGACTGTAACTGATGGACTTTGACTACTTTGATTGATGACGTACTGAAGCGTTCGAAACGCGATGTCACCTGCAATATTTCAAGGTAGCCGTGAGCAGTTGTTTGCAAAAATNGGTGTTATTTTAATTTGCATGCAAAACTTCGCACCTTTCAACACTAAGATATATACGTCTTTAAACAACGTGCCAACACTCGACCAAAATTTGATCAAAGTATGGTCATGTAACTCTCACTAGAAAAACCATTGACCAATTTTGCTAAAAATTTTGCGGGCTTAATTTGTTCGATTTAAACATATTAAATCTAAGAAACGGATTAGCGTAACGTTTTTCTACGTTTTTTTTCTGCATTTCTCCTACAACCCACGGATACTTTCAATGCCTACCCCTTAGAAATAAAAAAGGTAAGCGCCGGGATCAGCACCACGAACAAATTGACTTTTATTGCGAAGTAACAATCAAACAACTCAATCATACAAGACTTTGACTGAAACTATTCCTTTCTCTGACACTGTGTATTTTGGCACTTCACAAAATTGTACCACAGCAGTGGCAATTAAAAACAGGACAAGTAGATGCGCGAAATCTAGGTTGAGACACTGTGGTGAATTCACATAATTGCACATATCAATGTGGTCATGAGATAGACAAAGTGAAAGTTGTTTGTCAATGATTTACCAAATGCAAACCTAATGTTTTAGTAAATGCAGTTAACTTTTCTGTCTTTGGCCTTAATCACCCACAAAAAATTTAGTAGAATAAACAAAGAGACAAAGATGTCATTGGTACTGTTGCAACCTCTCCGGTGGCGTTACGTTAAATGTGTGATTCACCACGAACGGGATGTGCGCGAAGAACAATAATATATACCGTATACGTGGCGCGAACAAGCAATAAAAGAGTGATCGTGGCGTGGAATCTCTGCCGATACTAACATGTGAACGATTGAACGTATAGACCAGCGTACGTGGAGAGTGATCTCGTCCGGTGAACTCTATTGTTGCTTGCTGCCATAGTGCGAAGCTTTGCGCACATGCCGCTCGGGCTTTTCCGAGCGCAACAGTACTTTTGTGCAGAAATGCTTCACCAAAACATACAAACGTTTCGTGAAAATGACTGGCTGCAAGTCCATGTTTAGTTGCACAGGTCTTTGTGTGATCGGCAAAGCATCTTTAAATACGGTAGGGTTGACATTTTAAAGAAAATCAGTTGACGTCGCAGGAAGTAAGTAAAAAATCATATCTTGGTTTGACATTTAACGTGTCACTTTACATCTAAACCAGTGGTTCTCAAAATTTTTGTTACTGTGGACACCTTTCACTCCACCAAAAACTGCTGCAAACCCCTTTGCTTTGTCAAAGTGTATTCAAATATTGTGAAATCAGATTTGGTTGCTTCTTATTGTGAGCACCTCAAGTGCACCAACAAAAAGCAAATTTCAGGCTTTGGCCTACTGGCAATTGGGGTCACCGAAATCAAATTTGAAAAGTCACTCGACCTGTAACATGACAATGTCAGACTGCAGTTGTGGTGAAATAAAGGCCGATCTACACTGAGGACGTGCCAAGAGTTGCCAGGCGTAACCCTTTGTTTGTTTTGTTGCGTCGGGTAATTCTGCGCTCATGCACGGCTCAGCAGGACAACTCCTGGGGGCAATAAAACAAACAGAGAATCGTGCGCGGCTACTCCTGGCAACTCATCAGTGTAGATTGGCCTTTAAGCAGAATAATGGCCCAAATGGGTGGATAAAAACCAGCAGATTTTCTTGATTGGATTTTGGTTTATGGAGCCCTTAAAACATGTTCGTGGTCCCTTAAGGGGTTCATGAATCCCAGGTTAAGGATCCTGATCTAAAATAAGGGATACACAAAATCAGGTTTTTGTTAAGGAAAATGTTAGGTACCTGGTATGGGTCTGTATGGACCCGATTTTCTCAGATTTTAGGAACCCGATGATAATTTTCTCTTATTCTAGGGACCCGACTTGAAATTCTAGGGACCCGAATCGGGTCCCTAAAACGCCTTAAAAAAACCCTGCACTAAAGCATGAAACTTGAAATTCATTTGAAAACCTGTTTAATTCCTGGATGCTTACACTGCCATGTAATGCCAAATTTAGAAGATGTGGGTCATAAGCTACTTAGCCCAGTACTATAATAAACCAAAGAAAGTCAAGCTTTGATAAACATGCATGCTGTTTTGTTTTTTGTAGTGGATTGCAGCAGAACACCCTAATCAAAATGAAGATACAAAAGTGCGGGAAAAGAAACCTTCAAAATATTCTTTTACTGACATTGTTGTTTTGGAAGATATGAAATACAGTAGCAGCAATGCTATATACTCAATATAATTGCGAAACCTGTAAGCTGTTTTTTTTTACTGGATTGCAACCCAACACACAAATCAAAATGAAGATACAAGAATGCTGGGACAAGAAACCCTTTAAAAGTCTTTTACTGACATGATTGTTTGGAAGATATTAAATTACAATAGCAGCAACACTATCCACTCAAAATATTTTAAGTTCAATTTCAATATTTACCTGTTCCACCAGCACAATCCAGTAACTTTGTATTGGGTTTAGGGTTAAGTTGCCGTATAAGTTCATCCTTCCACAAACGATGAATGCCAGCACTCATCACATCATTCATAAGATCATACTTAGAAGCAACATTTTGAAAGACTTCTTTGACTAAAAAAAGTAATAGCTCACCAAACACAGCAGTTATTAAAAACAAACTAAAATTATTTCATGCTTCAATAAAAAGAATGGGCAACGTTTGGAACAACACTAATTCCTTGGCAAATATTTTCAAAAAGCAACGCTGCAATTCAAGCTTTTATACCAGGGATAGCCAAACCTGCTCTATGTATGAGCCGCATATGGTAAAATCCAAGTTACAAAGAGCCACAACATAAAATCTAAAAACACAAATTTATTGGCAGTCACATCATAAATCCTTTTCGGAACGACTTGCAAAAGTAATACTGTACAGCACGCTAGCCACTACAGTACCATTTTACAATATTTCTACACTTTGCAATAGATATAAAAAACTAATATTTAAATTTTCACACAGCTCAAAGAGCCGCATGCAAAGGTTCGAAGAGCCACATAGTTTGGCCACCCCTGTTATATAAAAAAAATATTCCCAATACTCCTGCATCTTCGCAGCAAATTTTACATATTATTCGCAATCATCATTAGTAATGTTGCAACCTCTCTGGTGGTGTTGCGTTAATTGTGTGATTCACCATGAACGAGATGTGCGTGAAGAACAACACCATGCATATATGTGGCGCGAACAAGTCATAAAAGAGTGATCGTGGCGTGGAAGCTCTACTGATATTAACTTGTAAACCATTGAACGTAATTAACTTGTAAACCATTGAACGTAACGACTAGCGTACGCGGAGAGTGATCATGGCATGTGAACTCTATTGTTGCTTGCTGCCACAGCGCGAAGCTTTGCGCATATGCCGCTCGGGATTTCCGATCGCAACAGTAACACAAATGCAACGTTTAAGAAAAGATTTGTTGATCCAGAAGTTTAATTGATTATGGCATGTTGGCTATTATATATAAATAAGGATAACTGTGATTTCATGAAACGTCTTGAGAAATCTTATAGTAGAAACAATGAATTTCACTGACAGAAACACACATTACCAATATGCATAAACTCAAAAGCAGAAATTCCTTCAAACTATTTTTGACAACATCTTTTTTTACAAATCTATAAACTTTTTTATTGTTCACTAATCTACCAGGCTTTTAAACATTGCTAATTGTGCAACCTACCTTTTTTTACCTTTTCTTCTTTGGGTACTGTTTCATATCCAAAATGAGTGAACTCTTGATTAGTACTTGCATTCTTTTTTATAGTTTGACAGATTTCTTTGCAAGTCCAACCAGCAGTGTTAAAAAGAAGCTTACAGCCTGACTTCCTCACAAACATCAGCAGTAGTATAGTACAACAAAACAACACAATCTTAATGAACAATGAAGCAGTTCACCAAGCAGCAAGTTTGGTAAGCATTTAATTGTTAAATGTATTATGTTTAATAATTGCATGGATCTCAATGGCTTACAGTATAGTACACAGATAATTCTGGTCTCAGAAAAAGGACAACAGCATTTTGCTGAAAATGAGATAATGTGCTGAAAATTGCACCACTCAGTGAAAGTTTGTAACAAAAGTCATTTAAAAATATTTGATTAGTAATAATTGCCAATATCAAGCATTTCCATGATCTCAGTAGTGTTTTTAACCTAAGCAGGTGGCTCACTACAGCTACACAAGGTCTACTATTAATCACTGCAAACAGAAAACACATTCAGACTTCAATTATACAATAATAGGGTGAACATATAGGCCAGGGGTCACGTGCATGGTGCCCACAGGCGCCAGGTCACCCACACGGACCATGTGGATCGGCTGCAAGTTTGTTCTGACAATAGCATTGATATGATCGGTGTCTTCACATTGATAAATACTGTAAACCTCGGTTAATCCGGATTCAATTTGACTGGCGATTTTATCCGGTTTAGGTGAAGATCTGGATTAACCGAAGATGGTTGTTTCTATAGCCTGACGTCATTTCGGTGCTGAGATATCAGTGAGAATCATTTAAAATTGAACACATTGACGACACAACAAGCAATTTTTGCAGGAGCAAAACGAATTTATTGATGTATTTACAAGGCACATCAGATTAGTAATCGCCATATCCAAAATTTAGATTACTTGGCTGCGAAAAAATCTGGGGTTTTAGACTGATGCATATACTTTTTACTCTGTTTGGAAGGTAATGCCCTCCAAACATCTTACCGAGTACAACACACTCAGGGGTATTGCTCTACACTTCACATGCAAACTCAGCACTAATCAATACACTGAAACCCTGGTGCGGCTACGTTCCTTCAGTGATATTTTCAATGTGATAAGCTATGTGTGACGCAATAATCGTCTCTTCGATTAGTCGAATGTTGCATGCAGTTGCTGCCGCTGTTGCAATAATCCTAAATGTTTGCTGTTGATCGTGAGCATGCATGTGTTGCACCTGAAAGCCGCCGAATCTTTCCTAAAGACTATTCAGTGCACTTACTTCACTGAAAAATCCAGATTACAAGATGTGAAAACAGCAGATTTTATCCAATATTGGTGAAGATCCAGATAAAAAATCCGGGTTTACCGAAGATTTTTATAAAAAAAAACGAAAAAAATCATTCGATCCACCAGTTTTATCCGGTTTTGGCGAAGATCCAGATTAACCAAGGTTTACTGTATCTTTAATTTTTATGAATGATGACATAATTGAAGACAACTTGAGCAAATTTTTATTTCAGAAGTGTGTGTATCAAACTGGTAGCCCTTTGCATGAATCTGTACCTAGAAGTAGCTCTCAGTTTCAAAAAGGTTGGTGANCCCTGATGCAGGCTATTATTAGAGTGATCTCAGCAAGTAAGGTGCTGTGATTTCTGCATGATGCTACGGTTTTTGGTTGTGATGTTAGGGTTAGAATTTCACATTCAGGGTTACATACATATATTGATCACATTCATTACTTGGTATTCTTTTATCGATTGAACTGTTTTTTTGTAGAACTACACTAGTAGTATAGCTCCAATTTATCAAATTTTGTTCATTTGAGTTATAATTGCTTTTAAAAGGAAAAGTTGACATTCCTACATTAACCAAGTTTAAAGCAAATATTGCTTTCAGAACACTATCGAAAGAAATCCTTTTCCAACAAAGAATCAGACACCATCTTCAAATATTTGCCAACGAAATAGGCATCCATAGCTCTTATTCAAATAGAAGAAATTGCTTTCAGAATGTTTGTTTTCCATTAGTTTTGCTGATAGGCTTACACCTTGAAGTGCTATTTTGCTTGACCAACTTTTTGCAAAGTGCACTTTTTTTTGTTCCACACTTGCTATCGTGGCTGCTGCCATGCAGTGTTCCCTCTAAGATTTTTGTAAGTCGGCTGGTGTCCAAAAAGTGCCGTCAAGATAAAAAATAACTTAGGCGCCCTTGGCAGATTTTCCTAAAATGCGTCCATTTTCAACGAAAATACTTTTCATCAATGATTGTTGGTGAACGACTAAAAAAAATGTGAAATGGTCTTTACTTTTTCCAACACGTACACACACAAGATTTTCTGATAAATGAACAAANAGTCATCACAGAGGCAGTAAATGAAATTAGCTGTATGCAAGCTTCCTAGCCAAATGTGAACCTTTTCTCTCAGGGGTTGCCCTGNGTATGGTCCTGAATGACTGTTCTTGTCTTTATGCATTGCTTACTGTCGCACTAAACCAGTNGTTTTCAACCATTTTTGNACCATCACCATTACAGCAACCCATTTTAGCCCNATAACCACCACCTAAAACTCAAAGCAAATGTAATANAGCTGCGTACACAAAATATGTACTGATGACCCCTCCAAAAATATCATTTGACAGATTTCTGGAAAACAGCATAAAAGCGATTTTCAAACAACAAAGGAATTTTACATTGTCTCTTTTTCCCAGATTGATTTCAGGGTAACAGATAAATCCTGCGTCCAAAATCCGAAAATGGTTTGTAGCATACTGTCTGAAGTATGACTGAGTTAACAGTGTTGGTTAGCACTATATCTGAAATAGCCTAAGCAACAAACATTCCTACCCCCACTAGCTATGCCACAAGAGTAAAAACAACTACTACGTAATTAACTCTTTGGCGTCTGGGTGGTTTTGGCAATTTTTGCAAAAAAAAACAGCAGTTTTCGGTTGCCTTACCAACACCCTAGCTCCTCTGCCGATTGCGCTAGAGAGCTGTTCAACGGCTCAAACGAATTGGCCAGTCTAGTAGATTGCACTCAAAAAAATTTTTTTGCTTGGGGGGTGTGGGTTTTTTGTGAGTGACGTCATAAGCGGAGGGCTTTTAGGCCACCTTGGCCCACTTTGTCTGGCCCTGGGCGCCAACCGTTAGGTGGTAGTATTTCGCTGAAG
>JGI24021J15306_10012966_pt1 | contig 10369 bp, 6 predicted proteins | sample Ectturendosymbi1_FD_15306 | JGI IMG/M metagenome (IMG submission 15306) | reverse complement strand
ACTTTGTATCGCACTGGGCGCCAACCGTTAGGTGGTAGTATTTCACTGAAGTTTTTATTGGAAACTAGGCTACAATCCAAGTCTTTTGATACTTTGGATGACCAGCTGGGGTTTCGGGTTCAAAAATTATGATCGAAGTTAGTAAAAATATTTGATTGATTTGTTTATTTTAGATCATAACTTTTGAACCAAAAATGCTAGAAAGTCGATCAAAGGCTCAAAAGACTTAAGCTCAAGCCTAGTTTCTAATGAAAACTTCAGCGAAACACTTTGGCCTAGCGGTGAGGCCTTAGGCCAGGTAGCATGAGCCAAAATTACCCCAAAACTACTTCACTTATGACGTCACTCACAAAAAATCTGCATCCCTCAACGAAAAATTTTTTTCAAGTGCAATCTACAAGACTGGCCAATCCGTTTGAGTCCTTGAACAGATCTCTAGCGCGATCGGCGGACGAGCTAAGGCATTGGTAAGGCAGCTGAAAACTGCTGTTTTTTAGGCCGAAATTGAAGTACGAATATATCGTTTTGCTTGCTCTCAAAGTGTTGTCTTGCACCAAGGACTTTCATGTTTCTTTTTTGAGCAGTATCCATACTATACATTCTTGTAGGATTTTTGTTTCTGATACATATTGGTGAATGGTGGGTTTTTCTCGATTGGTGGTGAATTTGCATCAATGTCATTGTTTTTGTGTTCAGTCTCTTCAGTTCTTTCCTTGTCATACATGTTGCAAATTGATGTTTCTGTAACAAAATTTGTTGAAAATTATAGCGTAGCGTGAAAATTGGTCATGATGTTTATCAATGATTTTGATAACTTTCGTAACAAGCATGCAAGCTGAAAAAATTTTATTGGATAACTGGTGATAATGGCAACTGATATTGGTTGAAAAATCATCGCGGCTGCGTTTCCATTATTTGAAATAGGTGTTTGCAGTTCAAGGAAACTTGGTCTTATTTTTGGGTAGTTTCTGAGACCTAGCTTCAAAATGATGTATGAGAAGTTGTTTGTCTTGCGATTTTTTTGGAACGTATCTTTGGCACGTTTTTAGAATTTTTCTAGCATATTTGCTCCATTTTTCTTGGCGTTTTATCACCAAGTGCGAAAGTGGCGTTTGGGTGAAATGATGCTAGCTTTGTCCTGGTGTTTTTCCACCCATATCTGGACACTTTATGGGATACCTGTAAATAACATAAGATCGCCAAGATCACCAAGATGGCCAAGATAAGCCTACTACAATCACTAAGATCAGTAAGAACCTTAAGATCGCAAGATCACTAAGATTGCAAAGATCACTAAGATTGCAAAGATCACTAAGATTGCAAAGATCACTAAGATTGCAAAGATCACTAAGATTGCAAAGATCATTAAGATTGCAAAGATCACTAAGGTCGCAAAGATCACTAAGATCGCAAAGATCACTAAGATCGCAAAGATCGCAAAGATCACTAAGATCGCAAAGATTAAAATTGCTAAGATGACTAAGATCGCTAAAATCACTAAGATTGCTGAGATTAAAATTGCTAAGATGACTAAGATCGCTATTCGAGTCCAGGTTTTCAAAATGTTTGACACCGGCTTTAAAAAAATATAGAATCCTGCCGACTCTGGCACTTGAGATCTATGGCCACCTCTGGATTTAACTTGCGCAATGCAATGACTCAGCAGTTCTCACAAGCATTGCTACTGCCATGTGGCTGTGGATGGTTAGAGTTGCCAATGTCGCAGGTTCTCCACCAGATCTAGCAGATTTTAATTTTGTTCTAGACAAAATTAAAATCTGCTACAGCTGGTGGAGAATCTGCTAAATTGCCAACTCTAACCATCCACACTGTATAGTGTAGGTAACATACATTCAGTTGGGTACATAACCTTTTAACATTGTCATTTCACCATGGAAATATACTTTTGTCATGTGAATTTGGCCTTCTGCAATGACCTAAAAACAAACTGTAACTTTAACCCTGGCATTGAAGTTGTGTATGGTAAAATGATGGCATTTAGAAGATTTGCTCTGCATTTAATTTGCATGAATTTAACCAATATTGTCTACATATGCTAATTTCAATTTGTTATTACTCAAAAACAAAAAAGTTTACATATTCCATATGTTGATATATTGTAGGTAACAAATAGGGCTATGATATCCGATGGTCATCAGCATTTTCTAATTTGATCCACAGGGTCAATTTCAAGGTCAAAATATAGGTCAGAAGGTCATCACCCCAACATTTACCCAAATCACAAAAATGATGTCAGATTTGAATTCCTGGCTTTTTCCCCTGTTCAAAGATACCTTACTTTTCCAGATTGGACCACTAGTTCAAAAGATATGGAGTTTTGAAGTTGGACGCCCCCCCTTATTTTCTTTAAATTTTCAAAAAATTAACCCCCCTTATCTCGGAAACCAATCATCCAATCAATGAAAAATTTTAGATTTGAAATTTGCGAGCCGAAATCAACATGTATGCCAAATTTCATTAAATTCTGAAAGGGTAGGGTTTAGCCCATTGGGTGACTTGACATGGAATGACCCTTAGCTGCAAAATAATTGGTGTGGCGGCTTAAATCTGCTTGATTCTAGCGCAGTGATTGCCAAAGTGGGGGTAAATTATCCCCTGGAAGCAGGGGTAATATAATTAGACCCAAGCCAAACAAACACCTGGGTTTTTAAAACAACCCATTGAAAAACTATTTAAACCCACCAGAAAACCCATGCTTCATTTTTCCTTCAGAAAAACCTACTATGAAATAAAAAGTAAAATGAGCAGCACACTTGTACAGTTGACTGTATATTCTTTTTAATCAAACAAATCGAACAGCAATGAAATTTGAAGGACTTAAAGCAAGAGAAGAATAATTTGAACAATATCTATTGGTTATCTTTTTCTGCAAAATCGGTGTATTTCAACTAATTTTTGTGGCTTTTCTGCATCCAAACTGTTTCCAATATTGGACCATACCAAACCATATGTTGAAAAAAATGCACTCTATGTATGCTGCGGAGATTCTGTGGGAGTGACTTTTAGCTGTTTTCTGTACATGCTCAATTCAAAATTGAGGGTAAAGAAATGTACCCTGTCTTTGTTTACGCAAAGTGTTGTTGGTCAGTTCACTCCAAAGCAGTAATGCCTGGCAAGCATGTGTGCAGCAAACAGAGAAAAACCACTCCTACACCAGTCTAAGACAGTTCGGTGACACCATTTAGCGACAGGACGTTTCCGTGATGGTGGTCGCAAATGTTTTATGCGAATAAAATGTTAGTGTTTGAAATACTTTGAAAGGTTAGACTACAAAGGATGTTTGCTTCATAAGTGTTTTTGTTGTCATCCTGTAGTTTCCCGTCCGTCAGGATTTTAGAAGAACTTAGTGCGACTGTAACCACGTGTGTAAAGAAATATGGCTTGTGACATTTATTTTTGCTGGCATGAGGCGTTAGTGAGTTTACACAAAAGTTAAGTCTGGACACTACAGCATCTATTGCTTGATCTTTCATGTAGGTATCATTTTGATTGCATTTCACAGCTAATCTAAGAATATATCGTACTTTCTTGCAATCAGTTGCCTATTGGTATACGAATATGCAGTAATGGCACTTCTAAATCCATGGTATGCATCATGAATCGCAATAAATATAGCATAATTGGAAAGATCTGGGACAAGTGCTAGACTGACTCTGGCGCTTACACACTTCCCAGATGACGGAAGTATGAATTTTTGCACTTTTGTGACTTTTCAAAGGCTGACCTTTGAGCTTAAAAAATCTTGAGAGGAAAAATGCCAAAACATACTGGTAGGGACTGTGTTGAAGCAGTAAGGGTAGCCAGGCTCATCATAAGCCACAAGCATTTCACAGGTGTTTGCTGCTGTTTTGTGACAAACGAACGTTGCAGCTGTTTCGAATTATTCCAGATAGAAGTAAATGATTCCCTCTACTACCTTCGTCAGCTGTGCTATTGCTGATTGTTGTTGTGCTAAATTTGTAATGGAAAACAATGTAGAAACGAAGCAAGGAAAAGTGAAATATGTTCACAATGGATTTTTGTACATTTTCTACAAAAAACAAGCAATGGAAGTAAGGAAATGTGGCGATGTGAAAGAAAAGATCAGCAATGCAAAGCTCGTTTACATTTAATGCATTTACTGGAAAACACATTTCACCGGCAACAAACTGTCCCATTTCGTCCCACACAACCTCTGTAGGTCCACGTCTAGTTTACGTGCATGCCCTTCTAGTTCAGCATCTATAGAGTGTATTTTTTCAATATATGGTTTGGTATAGTGCAATATCAGAAATAGTTAGGATACAGAGAAGACAGAAAAATTGGTCAAAATATATACATCGATTTTTATAGAGCTGAAGAAATAAGCAGAATTTACTCACACTGTGTGAATTATTCTTATCTTTTTTTCAAGTACTTCAAATTTCATTGCTATTCTTATGTTTGACTTTCAAAAAATTCAGTTAACTGTGCAAATTTGCTGCTTATTTTACTTTTTACTTCATGAGTAAATTTTTCAAAGGAAAAAGAAAGAGTGGGTTTTATTGTTTTTTTAACACTTTGAGAGCCGGCCTACGATATATTCGTACTTTGATTTCGGCCTAAAAAACAGCAGTTTTCAGTTGCCTTATCAACGCCCTAGCTCCTCTGCCGATTGCGCTAGAGAGCTGTTCAAGGGCTCTAACGGATCGGCTAGTCTAGTAGATTGCACTCGAAAAAAAATTTTTGGTTAGGGGATGTGGATTTTTTGTGAGTGACGTCATAAGTGAAGTAGTTTTAGGGTCATTTTGGCTCATGTTGCCTGGCCTCGTGCCCAACCGCTAGGCCAAAGTGTTTCGCTGAAGTTTTCATTGGAAACAAGGCTCGAGTCCGAGTCTTTTAAGCCTTTGATCGACTTTCTAACGTTTCTGGTTCAAAAGTAATGATCTAAAATAAACAAATTAATTAATTATCTGATTAGCTAATTAGTCATATATTTTTACTAACTTACATCACAACTTTTGAACCCGAAACTCCAGCAGGTCATCCAAAGTATCAAAAGACTCAGATTGTAGCCTAGTTTCCAGTAAAAACTTCAGCGCAATACTACCACCTAACGGTTGGCGCCCAGGGCCAAGCAAAGTGGGCCAAGGTGGCCTAAAAGCCCTCCACTTATGATGTCACTCGCAAAAACCCGCATCCCCCATGATTTTTTAGCAAGCTGATGTTAAAATGCCTTCAGTTTTCTTCCCATTGCTGGATTACTATTTGGTGATGAGTAGGGCAGGGCAACCAAAAGTCACTGAGGTCAAAAATGTTCTGCCCTTTTTAAAGTTTATGAAACATCCAAAAACCAAATTTCACACTCGTACCATCAGGGAATCCCAAGTTAAATAGGTCAAAAAAGTCAAAATTTATCATTCGGTTAAAATTTATCGTTGGGTCAAACTTTTCTTATAGCATAGTTTTTTCTCTTTATCGATATTTTCTTGAAACTACAACAACTGATATTGATCTGCTTTTTCAAGTATAGTTGCAATTCTGTAAAAATAATGGGTTTGTTGCAATTTCTGATATAATAATATTGTTGTTCCCACTACTGGACGATTGAACATTGTGTAGGATAGGCATGGTAAAGCAAGAAACATGGTCTTACAGTACTTGGTTTTGTAAATGCTCAATCCATTGCATATAGTGATTTAACTTTATGATGTTCTCAGGTTTGACTCTACTGTAGTTATTAATGTACTTATCAATAAATCATACCTAAAGTTAAACAACCTAATATTTTTAAATTTCAAAACAGAAAGTGCATGAATGTGCTTCTGGGTTAACCTCAACACCTATGGCTGAGTTATTTTGCAGTTGCAGAAAATTTATAGGCAGGGCTGCAGAAAGTGTTGAAATCGGGAAGGAGCTTCCCGGGAAATTGTACATGCTCGTGGGAAATTATCACTCTGCAATTCAAGTAAACTCAAGTAATTGCCAAGAATTGCAAAGCAAATCACCAAATGGACTATACAGTTTTCCTTGCTGAGTCATGATGGCCCAATACCTGGCCTTGTGACGCAACAGTTACACCTACCTAACAATAGTGGTCTCATGCAGTTGCTGGTCGTGTGCAAGGTTGCAAATTTGGTATTTTTGAAGTCAGATTTTGAAATTCTGTTTTTAACGCATTTTCATAACAAATCTCTTGACGAGAGTCTATGACCATGCATGGGACAAAGATTTTGCTGTTGCCCTAAATATGTTCGATATATTTAATAAGAAACATGTACAACACTGTTTTTACAGGGCAAGAAAATGTTTCTAAAGATAGGAATTGCATCATATCGATGTTTTCGACGAGTTTTAATATCTATTATTGTTTGGTTATGCATGTTTCATGTGTAGACTATATGTCTTAGGACTGCTATTTAGTTGAGACAAAATCTGGCTTTTTTGGTGAAGACCGGTTGACAACCCTGGTCGCGTGTCGTAGACTCGTAATGGTGGCGTAAAGCTGTTAGTTTGAATATTGCTGCTATGATGACACATGTAGTCAGAGGGCACTGAGGCCGACACATCCTGGAACTACGCGCGTGTATGTGAGCGAACTTCGTTGCGTTAGAAAGCAGAGTGGATGGTGGCGCTAGCATCAGCTAGCAGCTTTTGAACACATTCAGATTTGCGCCCAAACCAGCGTCCACTGACAACAAGCTCTCAAATAACTGCGCACCCGAGCATAAAAAATGCATGTGTAGAACGTTCACTCAACAAACTTTCAGCAGCATCGTCTGAATATCATTCTGCAGGTCGGATCAGTTCAAAAACGATTTGCCACCACCGAACTGGTCAAAACAATCAACATTTGAAGCACAATGTCACAATCACTTCAATTGCTACACCAGAACCGTTGTCAGAAAGTTTTCAATAAAGGGGCTTTGTTGTTCTGCAGGGGGGATTTGCGTTTTGTGTGGGGAGCTTGACATTAAAAAATTGACAAAAATCCACTGATTAATAGTATTTCACGTTTCGATTTCGGGGGGTGTGGAGCTTTGCTTGGAGGTGTTCAGTCCACCAATGGCCCACGTGGCGATGTGACTGTGCTGCACTACTAGTAAATTCCACACCGTTTATACCTGTGGTTCTCAATCACTGTTCTGAGAGCCGCATGCGGCTCCCAAGCACCCTTTGTGCAGCCCTCAGCAGTCTTTCAATAAAACCTCAATGTTTTATGCAACAGACTTTGTTCTGCAATCAAACAAAACGTGTCAATTGACTTGCGTTAATTTTTTGTTCGGCTCTCTAACAAAGAGCTGTATGTCTGGATTAAGCCCCACCAGCGAAAAGGTTAAGAATCACTTATACTGTGCAGGAGCTGCAGGCATGCCGTGATTACGCGACGTGCGAAAATGAATTGCTCATTCCTGCTGTGCAAGTTACGTGGTCAGCAAAGCTGTGCGAAAGCACAGTCTTGCCATTATACTTGTGTTAGAGAATATTAAAATTTATTATCCAAAGTATAAGTCTCTAATCAGTCTACTAACACAATTTGGTTGGTTGTTAGATAGCGTTTTAAGGTTTTCCAAATGCCAGCAATAGTTGCGAAGCTTCGCGTAAGCAGTCAATATATAACTTAAATTGTGTAAAACTCATAGTGCAGTAAAAATTCCTTTTGAATTGAATAGTGCCCACAAAACACAAATTTTGGAAGCGGGTAAAGCAAGGATTAAAATTTTTTAGAAGCAGGTAAAGCAATGATTAAGTGCAAAATTTCCTACTTCCCGAGTAAGATTTGCCGCTTCCACCGCTTTTGCGTATGGACCGGTAGCGTGGTAGTCTGCGGTGATGCAACATTTAAACCTGTGAAGTTTACACATTGAATGTGAATCGATGCTAATTGGCTGAATCGATCCAAGTTGATCCATGTGAACGCAGCAATAGTTACTCTTGAGTGCAACGTTTTCAAGAAAAAAATTCGTTTTGAGACATCCTAAAGAGACGGTCGTCTTCATCTTGGGGCCCACGGGAGATTTCGATAAGCTTCCTGGGAGATTTACATTTTCTGCAGCCCTGTTTATAGGTCACAATAAAGTCAAAATTTTAAGCTTTTAGGTCATAAAATTGGTTGCCCTAGTGATAAGTGAATGCAGTTCTAGCTGGTGTGTTGTTTCAGTGTTTGTCACCTCCATGTGTTGCCTGCATTTATCTATAACACTTGTTCTGTAATGCGCTATGACTAACCATTTTTGTGTTATTGAAGTTCACTTGTGATATAGACCATGAGTCTGATGCAAAAAAATAAAAATTTTGTGTGCATTTTGAAGATTAAAGCCCAGTATCATCTTTGTATCTGAGGAAGCAAAATTGCCTCAGAAGTTTCATGTGAAGTAGTGGAACATATCATGACGCTGTGGTATCATACTGGTCAGTATGCTGGGGAGAACCAAAATCAGATCAAACCTGCACACAGGCCAATATACTACCAGTGTTCCCTCTGACCTCAGCCAGAGAAAGGCGCTGGTTGAACCACTGTCACTCCATGGGGTCACCAGACATATCAAAAAGTTTCTTTGTGAGGCTGCTCAAAAAAAGGGGAAGTGGACTTCAACCATACACACCAGTGGTTTTGATTTCGACTGGTTTAAAGTTGTTTTTGTTAGGAGGTAATTATATTGTCGACGTTTACTAGCCTCTGATGCTGCAGTGCCTGTCTGCAGGGTTCCCACACAGCATTGAAAGTATCAAAAAAGTATTGAATTTCAAACTTGGATTTCAAGACCATCAAAAAGTACTGAAATTGGGCAAAATGTAAATTACATATTGAAAAAGTATGGAAATTCTAAATGGAAAAGAAATCTAAAGTATTTGAGAAGAATTTTACTGAAGGAAAAGCAATTCATTATTTATGCAGTGTTGAGCAATGTGTAAAATTGAGTTTCATGATTAAGAATTTCGAAAAATGAAGAGAAGTAATTGTATTGAGCTTATTAAATTTATTATTGAAAAAGCGTGGAAAATGATTATTAAAAATGTGTGGGAACCCTGTGTCTGTCCGGCACTGTTTTGTATCTGGAACAGCTCTTGAGATAAGGGTTTTTCCTGATTTAACCTTTTGATCGGTGGCATGGCTACTTTGACATGCCACACCCCAAAAGCAATTTTAAGGTTCATATTTGCCTGAGTGCCAAATATTTGGAACAGCCAAGAATCAAATTGCCACAAAAAGCTTTCTTTGATCACCCTGATGCAAAATCTTCTGTGGAGCACAGGTTTCGTATCTTTGGGTTTCCTATTGTGGCACTTATCGATCATTTTTGTGGCCCATATAAAACAAAATTGTGATGGATTATGAAATGCACATATTAGCTGACTGTCTAAGGAAAGAAATCCTTTCCCAGCACAGAATCAGACACTAAGAGCTTATATAGAGTATATATTTTGCCTGCAAGGTAGGCTTCATCAGCTCTTATTCAAATATAATCTAGCTGACTGAGAGAATAACTTTCTGGACTAATTTTTAAAACGAAATGAACATCTGTTGATAGAGTTGTTTTGGACTTTTTTCCTGTTCAGTTACCAAACATAATGTACCCCCATTTGATAGATTGTACCAATTAGTGTTTTAGAAAGAAGGTAGTATTCTTCACCTCAAGAAAGCAGTCTAGTTCTTGTCAAGTTTTCTGTGCATGACCCAATAAACGCCATGGATGTGTGATGTTTCAAAAATGCGTTCTTGCACCACACTAATTAATATATGGTTGCATTTGCTGATGCAACAGTTGGTAGATTCTGTGAATTAACATACAAGTCAGTTTTTTTGTCACCCAAGTGAAGCTTTGGATCAGTTTTATGTGTTAAAAATCGTTGTTTGGAAATACTTGTGTGCATTGTGTTATGCTTTTGTCCTCATTTGATGAAGTCGTAGACTTACGGTTCAGGTCTAACTGCATTCAGATATGCTGTTGACCTGGTGTCTGTGGTGTAATACTCACTCCTGTCAGGTGTTCTGTAAATGGTGCTGCCACAGGTGTGCAAAAATGCGGTCGCGCACTCAAGCCACGCCACCAAAACTTTGAGGGTGCGATCGGGATTTGGGGTGACGTAGCAGAAGAGGGTATAAGATTACGGCATGCCTTAGGTGGGCAGAGATATATACACAATTAAAAAGAAGATTGCCAACCTTAATTTGTCTGTAAATATGTGAAAGATGATAGCCAAACTTAATTTTGTCTGTAAATAAGTAGAGGTACGAAATAAATTGCATATTTTCTTCCCTAACTTGTTGACATTTTATGCCAGTAGTTCCCAACCTTTTTAGGCTTGCGGCACCCTACAAAACAGAAATATAATTTCCGGCACCTAGTGGCGAACCCATAGCAATTTGGATTGAGTTTTGGCGACA
>JGI24021J15306_10012962_pt1 | contig 10371 bp, 6 predicted proteins | sample Ectturendosymbi1_FD_15306 | JGI IMG/M metagenome (IMG submission 15306) | reverse complement strand
GCGCATTTCATGGTATAGTTGCTGAAATGAGATCTCTACTGATCTCGAAAATGCTGATCGCCGCAAACAGCAGATTAGCGTTGCTTAACGCTGATGGTTGCGATCCTTGCGTTTTTCTATCCAGACTGTGCGCTTTCAGCAAAAGTTCTGAGATATCATTAAAAGTGGAAGGCACTTGGCCCGTGATTCTAACAGACGCGTTCAGTAAACCACTCTCAGCGATTTACCTACGGCGTAGTCAAACGTGGTTGGCTGTGCATAGAGACAATCGTAAGACGAGACGTTAGTTAAAAAGAGATACTTTCAATCGTCAAAATAAATTTGCGTGTACGTATAAAGCTGGTCCATGTGCTTGTGTTTCGCATGAAAACCTCGTGTATTTGCATGGTGACGACGAATTTCTTCTTTATTTCCAAATTTTACAGCAGCGCGGACTTGACCGCAGTCGGTTGATTTAACTTTGGAAGGGCTTTATTGTTAAAAATAAAAGCGCGTTATAAAATATTAGCTATCTGCCGAGAGGAACTCGTTCGAAACCCAATCTTAGGAGTAGCTAGAGCAGGAACTCTTGCTATTTCCTTTGCCAAGACTTTGTGACAGTCGCTGAAATTGCTGGCTGCACTTTTCGTGTCAGAGGTGCATCTGAAACCCCATTCATTGCAGTTCACATGCATTGTTTAGTTCAAAATCCTCACGACGCAAACAAACGACTCTTTCAAAAAGTGTTCATGTTTTAGTCGAGTGAGAATCAATTAACGCGTACGGCACGCGGTTTTCAGCGTGAGTGCCAGATCGCATTTGTTGGCAATGCTCCGAAATCACTCACTGGAAAAGTTGTCTTATGGAACAACCATCGCTCGGCTCTCTGAGTAAAAAACTATTTTGATTACACGGGAAATAAAGAAAGTTTCTCAACTTTTACATTACAAAGGTACTAAATTACGTTGACGAAGAATGCTTTGTCGCCGATGTAATGGGGTTTGCCAATTTACGGAAACAGCACAAGTAATGTGTGTCTTGCACCGAATTTTTAATGGAAATCCCTTGATATTGGAAGCAAAAGGCCTTTTATGGGAATAGTAGAAGGCTACACGTTCATGTCAAGGAGAAAGCAAAATAAAAATAGGGTGGTTGGTCTTTTTCAGCAGCAACAAGCTTTTAACGGTTTGAAGGCAAAATACTTGCTGCTTTGGAAAGCGAGGAGCAAAATTATTTTGATGTTCAAGATTCCCTTAAGTTAAAAAGCGTGCGCAGTTAACTTTCACGATGAAATGTCTGGAGGTGCCGTTTTAGGCAGCTTTTCTTCGTAATTACACTCCCCAATATTTTGACAATCTTATTCTGTTGCTGCGCGACCGCAAATCAAATGAACTTGGAGTGCTTGAGAACAAACGATTGGATAATTGGAAAATCGAAGAAAAATTTTATAGAACATTTGCCAGAAGCCCTTTCAAAAGCCTGTCGACAAGCAGCAACAACCAATTCATGAATAGGCAGCGATTCTTGAAACTTATTTTGCGAAGTTTTGGTTGCTGCTATTTGTTTATGTGTCTGTGAAAAAAGCGCAGTCCATTTAAACTGTAGCCGAAATCTACGAAAATTTGTCCACGCAGACGCTTGGACAGACCCTTTCAATATTTTTATACTGTCTAGTTCAGAAAATACAACCTCAACACCTCGTTACCACTATGCCAAATTAACTCATCCTGGGTTGATTAACTAACATGCTTTAAAACTGTTTTTTTTCAACATCTAGAACAGTGTTTCCCAATCTTTTTTTGGCTAGCGCCCCCTTTTCTAACAAAAAAATTTCTATTACCCCCCTACCATGCCTAGCACACAGCACACATATCAACCCAATTATTTCGTACTGTATATTAGGTACGTTTGAAAATGATTAAAACAAGAATGAGCGCAAAGATGCATTTCACTATAAAACCTAATTTAGTAAATTAACTTATTAGCAGTTGAAAACTGTTAGAGTTCATGTTTTGGAAACTGTTATTTAGGTTCATGACGAGCTCGATTTCGTTTGAACAGCATTCAACTTGGACAAGAGGGTGGAGATTGATGATTTGCCTTTAATGAGGTTAACATCATTTCCCCTGCAAATTGCATTTTAACTTCATTGAACTTCGTGAAGATATCTGTGGACTGTGACAGCTAAGATACTGTATCTGTGACACCTATTGACAGCTACCTTCTGTGTGCAGCAACAGGCGTATAAACTCTCTTCATCAAATATCCGAGTACACCACTTCTAAACCCTTTGGTGTCCTTTGATCAATCCATTAATACTCTGCCACATTTTTAGTAAATTTTGAGTTCGGAGCAGTGCAGGATTGAAATTAATCTGCAGGTTTTACAAGTATTTGAACTTTACCGCGACACTTGCAGTTGCCCACTGGCTCTACCTTTTCTCTCTAGCAGGATTTCCTTGGCGCTGCTCAAGCTAAAGTGCGTTCTGAAACACGCTTCTGTTTTCCGGAATCTTTTCGATTCCCTTTAGGTAACTTATTCTCGTTGGCACCTAACACTATCTGTACAACATAAAACTGCCTTCCTACTTTCGAATTGAACTCGTACAAGGTTATTATTATATTTGTGATCATTAAACCACTCCATCCAAAATTAGCTCACGCTTTTGGTTACAGGCTGATCCCAATTGCAAGCGTGCATTCTCACACCTGACCGGTGATAGTCACTAACGAAATGGGCATTATTAAGTAGCAGTTTACCCGTGCCAAGAAGTACTGCTGACGAAAATTCCAATCATAATCATTTCATTATAGAGAGCAGTTTTACTGTGTAGCTTACCTTTAGTAANGGAAAGTGCAGTTCATCAANTTCTCCTAGCATTTCAGCTGTTTTGTTTACAAATTATATGCATACATTTTTGTTGATCATACTGTTTTTTATGACATTTGGTCACTAAAAGTTAGTAAAACAACAAATGTAATTATTAACTGGGTCTCTTATCGCCCCTCAATCGCGCATTTCTGCTTCACCGCCCCCCTAGAGTTTCTCACCGCCCACAGGGGGGCGCTACCGCTCACGTTGGGAACCACTGATCTAGAATATGTCCAGCGCTCAAGGTCGAGATATCCATATTTACTCTTACACTGATGCAGGATTCCTACCAGCATAGCATACTTTTATACATACCATATTGCACAACATCTTTACCTAAGGGATGTTCTTAAAAACTTACGCAGAAGGTACAGTTGAAAAGACGCCTGAGGAAATCCGCAGAATATTTGACTTACCATTGCAAACTAAAAATCAGTAAAAGGAAAACAATCATCTGCGAGCACTCAGGGGCAAGTGACTTACCCTGCTTGGGAAATAACTAAAAGTACCCCAAAGTTTTTCAATTGTTGGAATTACCTGTTTCTTTGTCCCGAACTCTGATGGAGATAGTTGGCCTCAATATTACTACTAGGTCTTGCTTGTGACGTGGTGTGAAAAGCAGTGAACCTTTCACAGTACGAAAAACAAAGGTAATCCATAGCATTGAAAAGTAAGAAGCAATGCATAGCACTGAAAACTTCCAATGTGAAAGGGACTGATGCAGCGGTTGGAACTGTACTGCACCGTGTCTTTTGCGGAGAAGCGAAGTCAAAATGGAATGAAGTAGTTGGCCTCTGTGGCACTGTTTTCATCAGCCCTAACGAGGAATCATTGCTCAAGGAAAAAGAGGTTGACTGTTCAATTTCTAGGGCAATCGGGCAAACCTCAGCTTCAAGTCTCAGAAGCACTTTAGACAATGGTGAAGTGGTTTCCATGCTGGTTGCTTCTCTTTATAAGCCCGACTTCTTGGTTCAACGAAGCTGCAGAGGCTGTTGCGAATAAAAACCTGCGACAAAAGAAAAAAAAGCTTTTTTTCACAGTTATTGGTATTTTAGTGCACAGCATGTACCGAACGTTGGTCACAGGTTTCGCAAATTACTTTTCCGAAAAGTCTGTTTCCACTTATTTTTTCAATACGGGAAGTTGACGTTCGCTTTGTCAATTGACGGGTGGGAAATAACATTCGCAACAACGCGAGTTAAGCCCATTACACAGCTATAAAGGTAAGAGATCACTTTTCTGCTCACTGAATGCTCTGGGATGCAAAAACCACATCAGCAACAAGCTCACCATTGACGCTGCTAAACGGTAAACAAGCTAGGTCTACACATCAGTGTGCACACTGACAGGACATACAAGTGAATCAAAAAATGCTTACAAATTTTGAAAAATTCTGGGGCGTGGCCAAAAATAGAAACAGCCTATTTGGTGGTGAAGTTTATTATTTTCCTTAAATATGTAAAAGAAAATAATTAACGAACTTTTATTGGGAAAATATTTCGGAGGTTTTCCAAATGGGTTCATACGTCTAGCAATTAACTTTAAATTAACATGGAAAAAAGTTTTAAGAGTTTGGCTCTAAAATCTGCGACGCTATATTCTCCTTGCTAGAGCTCCCATAGGCTTTGTTGGTGTCTGTGTTTTTCAACACTTAAACTAATTTTCGTATATGCTGCTGCTGGATGCTTTTTTATCCTAACTATGGAATCGAGTTTAGTTTGTGTGTAAAACGATGAACAATTGTTGTGCACCTGTTGAACTGGGTTAAGGTTTCCTTCATGTAGTTTTTGCAGTTTATTCGTGCGTTTGCACTGTTTGCGTTTTTATCTGCACTCTTTTCATTTGCACTCTATGTGAGGCTTTACGAAGTCAGGTGTTCTCGTAACGTCATTCTACAGACTACATCTGCAGTTTGCTTGGATGTGAAATTGTCTTGAAGACCTGAAAAGAGTTTCATTTTAACTCGGTTTACAGTTTCTCTCCCAAGCCCAGGTCTTTGCTGAGCACGCCAACAGGAGAGACCGGATGCGATCCAACAACTGCAATGGGTGTGGTTCATACAAAATTCAGTGAAGGCGTCAATCTTTTCATACGCAACTTCAACACACCGCTCGAAATCAATTCAAATTCGATTGTTCAATCCAAAATTTCAGAGAAAACAAAAACTGTTGATGCCATTCGGCTGGACAACCTAGAACAGTGTTTCCCAACCTTTTTACTTAAGGTAGCCCAGATAACTTTTGGTAAAAATTGCATGGCTCACTACCTCGTTGGCATGGGCTATGCTTGCATATGCATAAAAAACACACATTTAATTTTTCTGAAGTAGCAAATTTATTTTCGTATGCAATTCAGTGAGAATCTTGTTGCTGAACACAATCAATGTGTTCCCGTGCTGTAGTGCTTAAGTGTCTACATAACTTTATTCTAACATGTTTTTGTTTTGACTCCGTGGCACATTCGAAAACTGGGCTATGGCTCACAGGTTGAGAAAGACTGACCTAGAGATTTTTGGCGTTACAGCTTCACATTTATCCATCGCAGTAATATTTACAGTTTACGCCAATACATTCAAATTCAAAACTCAAACGTTTTGCATCCCTTTTAGTGCACTATCAGTCAAAGAATAAAACATCAAATGTTGATTCAGGTGTGTTGCACCGGAGATTTCAGCATTTGGGTGCATTGAGCAACACTGGTTTTAGGCTTTATAACACACGTGTTAAAATTTGAACTTTCAAAACTCTGTTACTTTAAATATCACAATGACTAACACAAGCAGTGTGTACTGGAAGTGAAAGTCACAACATTGAGATTTTCGAGGTACGTAGGGCGAATGTGGAAAAATGTTGAAACGATTTGGTTGTTTAATAACACTTTGTACAGTCCGTTTGTTATAAAAGACAAACCTCGCTTCTTAGTGCTCGACGTCGCAGCAAAAGGTATGTAAGCGTCGCAATCCATCCCTGAGAGTTTGGCCACACCTCGCCTGCAACGCAATGAGCACTGAGTAGTCTACTTTGAACATATTTCTTGATAATTTGCGAAGCAAGACATTCATTCGCAGTTTTCGAATAAAGCACAAAAATCAGTCTAGCTCTTGTTGCATTTCACAGCAGAAAGCTGCAGAACACCACACATCATTTTGTATGATGGAGCACTGCGTTTCGCAAGTTAGACAGAGCCCGGAGGAATGTTGGGGCCCTTTTCTAACAGCAGCGATAGTAAGCTCACCAGGGACTGATTGATGGCGTGCATCATGCAGGTGCGCTCACGGCACTGCAAAGCTTTCCACATGAACCCACGTTATTGCTGAGACAAGAAGTGCCCGCATAGTAAGACAAATGCACTGCCATCGGAGATTGAGAGGTTGACAAGAGCTTTTAGAATCAGGTGAGATGTGGAATTGAGTGCATTTTACTTTTGCTACTACTACAAGCTTTTACCTTCATTACTCTTAAAAAATGAGGGCCAGCGTGAAGCTTCAGTGGAGAATGAGTGCATATTCAGGGGAAAAACCTATCTTAATCCGATCCTTGCGCAAACAAACTTTTTGTCAAGAAGTCGAGACTGTCCGAAACAGACAAAAAAAGATTTAAAAACTAACCAGCTTCGGTTTATTACATTTTGCTCTGCAAATTTTGGTTGCAGGACGCTTTGAAATTTTTACCTTGTAAAACCTGTGATGCTGTTTTTGACAGACACTGTTTAACTCCTCAATTGATAGTTTCTCTTGATAAAGATAACGTTTTATGTGCACGTACTATCAGCTGAAATGCAATACATACTGAGCAACGAAATGCGAGTGAAATGTTCCGGTGATATTAAATTGAAATAATGAAGCATCCTATAATGACTCATGGTTTATTGACCGACCGCAAACGACGGTACCAATCGACACTTGGCGTCTGTGTCACATAAGCAATTTCTAATACTATGCCTGTTAGATTAAAAGTGACAGGCTGTAAACAAAAGATAGAGCAGGAATGTTTGCACACATTCATCTGATTATGCACAAGGGCTAATTTAACACAACTTAACTTCTTGCCATTAATCCACAGGTGAAAAGTAAGCTTTTCTTTACCAAATAACTAATATTGCTCTTCGGCGTCAATCTCCCATCACTCGTTTGTTCACACGAAGATGATATTAGCTGTGACTGCGCAGCACGATGCATGACTACGGTAATATTGTTTGTTCATTTCTATAGATTTTAGTCAATATCTACAACTATATAAATTGCAGCGTGGCTATTGCCAACTTTTTCCAGTTGTTTCAAATGATTCTTCGTCGTACTAGTACTGCTTGTCAACGTCAGATTATTGCCTAACAACTCACGGAAGAACGTTTTTAGCACGAGTGATTGTTCACCTGGAAGTAAAAGCGCTTACTGTTATCTTTTTCTTTAGTGGTATATTTAGTTACGTATGCTGTTTACGTAAAAGTAAGCTAGGTGCAGGCGCAAGAAGTGCGTAAAGATTTGCAATGAAGATGTACAACGGAAACGTAACAGTCGTTACGGGTTGGTCATTAAACCATTAATGAAATGTATTTATGTTATACAATTATACCTTAACAAGTTATTCAGCTGCAAATTATCGTTGAGTAACCCATTAACAGGATCGCCTTACAAGTAGACGTTTATTAAAGCTTAATTACCTTTAGCTGTTTGCACCTGTAGACGAATGTTCTGTATTTCAACTTCAACTTTGATGTCTGCGGCATAAGAAAAAAATTAGACTTCTGCAATGTTATTAAGCAGAAACAGCAGCGACAGCCTGAAGACACAGCAACAAAATCGAGAATAGTTACACGTGGTTTTCTTAAATTTGACTATGGTGACGACCAAGACATTTTACAAAACTAACTATTTCATTCAAATACCGAGATGATCGTTAACGCCAAGGTTTTAGTGTATTTCGGTGGTCGTTGTACGGCGATGTTCTACTGTGTTTTCAGAGACCGTTGGAAAAATTTAAGAGGTCGTTTCTGCCTCTCAAAACGCCTTGAAAAACACTGGTTACACACGTGTCAAATGTATAGTTGGTTATATTTTCAAACTTACTGTCAAAAACGCCTATTCAATTCTTATCAGTTGTGGATCCAAGCAAGACCCAAGGAACGAGCTGCGCTTACTTTATTAATAAAATCTCGTTGATTGCAAAACAATTGCAAACACGTGCAGTTTTTTCCTAATTAAGCATATTTTACCTTATTTTGTCCTGTGTTCGGTTTTAAAGCACTTTTGATCTGTCTTTCCTGCAAGAGAAAGAAGTACAAAGGATTTTAGAGGTGAAAAATAGTTCTGAAGCTTTCAACTTTTAGAACTGCAGTTGGATGCAGCAATGGTATTAAGGTTACATGCTGTTTTTTCAAATAAATTGAGACATTGAAAATGACAGCTAATCCCAAGCAAAGCCCTTGTCAAAAACGAGGCTAATACATTCTTTTCCCGACCTACCGTGGCATAGTTAGCTCGTCACTGATCATAATCATAATCATACTGATCAAATCCCTTGCTCAGCCCAATTAATCCAATAGCATCATCATATTTAAGAGACTGAATTGCTTCATTTCTCACCCGGTTACACAATGAAGGTTTTGCGGGGCACATTGACCAAATCCTTGGACATCAATTACTGGCGTCAAAACACCCTCATTTCCTCACACTTTGTCATGACGTTTTCTTACCTGAGCAGATTCGTTGCTGCCATGTCTCTGCATGACGTTTGCTGGTTCCGCATCCTGCAACGTTTCAATGACTGGTTACACAAGACAAGAATACTCTGAAGGATTATGAAACTTTCAAAATGAATAGAATTGCATTGCGCTGTGTTTCTACAGCGATGGCACCGTAAATACTGTGGTAGCAGTTTTAAAAATGTTTACAAAACTATGAGGAAATGAAGCAGTTATAGGATCAACATGATGCAGGCGGGAGTTTATCAACTCGACCCACACGTTTTTGGTCACGAGGTCTGTGTAACGGAGTATTTTCCAACGATATCACACTGACTTGTTTAATGCACTCATGACGCAATCTTTGTTCTTTGATGTGAGCGTGGAGTGTATATGCCATGTATCAATTTGCAACAGTTCAGACTGTCAAATGTAATACGTAAACGAGCGAAATCCGCTCGTAGAGTTGAATCAGGCGTTTTTCGTCTTATCGTTGAATGCCAGGACTTTTAGGAACTCCAGCAGTAAAAGAAGCCAAGGTTGTTTCTCATTGTTTGGAGATTGACAGCGAATTATACCTCTGTACCGTATACGGCAAGTGTGGGTATGTTCAGTGTTCAGTTCCACTGCACTCGCTTTTCATTCCTTTCTTTGTATTGTCACGAGTGGTTTTCTCTGCTTGCTCTGCGACAAGGGCCACGCAGCTGCGTTTGTACTGATTGCTGCATTGGTGGCAAGTTATGGCGGGCGGTTTGTGAAAAAATTGTATAGGACACATTTAGCATAAAAACTGCTAAATCGGACAGATTAAGTCAAATCGGTCCAATTCTGAATGGAATCCTATGAATGAAATTGAATGAAACTGCACCTCTTAAATCAAAACAGGTTTAGCTAATCCCCTGTTGAATGAAATTCTACCTTTAAATCTGCCGGATTTAACAGTTTTTTTGTGGTAAATGTGTCCAATAATTTCTTTATCAATGGTGAGTCGCGAAGGGGGCAATTGGATGCAATTTCTACCTCAAAAAAAACATTTGTGCTTCCTGAAGAGCGACGGAAGGCGTGACGCGACAATTTATCGAACGACAGTTTATCGAATTTTATCAAATGATTATGAGTGTTTTAAATCCACACATACAAATGGAACGAATTTTATCAATGGAATACGCAAGGTGTTCTTAATGCACATTTCAGTCACATTCATTTATTTACGGTACACGGTTGCAAATTATTTAAAGTTACAAGTTGTGAGCACTTGCTCGAAAGTAGCTGATTATGAAATGAGTGTGTTTAGATGGCGCCCTCATGAGGCTGTCTTCCTCGGCTGTGGATACACGGCTTTTACATTCGAGGTAATCCTCACAACTTCAGTAAGTGAGGTCAGTTTGGGTTTTTCTCACAGACATTCAAACCTTTCAAAGCCACTTTGGTTTGCCTTCCTCACTTTAAACAGATACCATTTCTAAACCACTTTACAACTCACTCACAACTTCTCACTTCACTGCTGTTCTTGGCTGATGACTCCTGCTATCTTCCACTCGATAAGAAAGGATAAAACGGATTTTCCACTTAGAACAAATTAAATAGACCGCAACGACTACAGCTGTGGAATGCAGCGTGGAGACCACGCCGTAACAATCTCTTGCGGCAGTTAAATCAGCTCTCGTTCGATAAATTGTCGTTCTATTAACAGTCGGTTCGATTAATTTTCGTTCGATAAACAGTCCGTTCGATGAATCGTCGCAGGATAAACTGTCTTATTACCAAGCAACTGCGCCCATTCTGAAAGAAATTCTACCTCTTCTTGATTTTTGAGAGCATCTGGTATGCGAATATGTGTTT
>JGI24021J15306_10012959_pt1 | contig 10372 bp, 2 predicted proteins | sample Ectturendosymbi1_FD_15306 | JGI IMG/M metagenome (IMG submission 15306) | reverse complement strand
TATTCGCGACGTTGTTGTCCCAGCACCCCAGCCCAGTGGTAAGGGTGAAGCTGCCAATACTGACCAGCTCCATGATTATGCGGAATATGTGTCTGCCAGGTAGCAATCGCAGCAACTTGCAGGTGAGGCCACAATAACATGTAAAATCGTAGGCTGCTGTGAGATCGACAAACACAGCTCTGGCCTTCTTCTTAGCCAAAAACCTTCAGCATCCTCAATGCCTTGTGTCAATGAAGTGATCTGATCTACTGTCGACCTCCAATAAAAATAAAAATAAAGACAGGCTGTCATTGTGTTGTACATAGACAATAATGAAAAGCTTCCTGGGCCGCATGCAACCCATGGGCCTCGGGTTGGAAATAGCCGATTTAGAGTAAGACTATTGAATGCAGTAGCTACGATGGATGCAAACATGGTGTAACAGTACATGGAAACATCTTGTGAGTTGAAAAAAAAACAGAAATCCCAAATCCAAATAGATATTTTTTCATTGCAAACTAGAAGACTTGCCGAATCTTTTGAGGGTTTCAACAGCTCCCTAGCGCAATCAACAGAGGAGCTATGCAGTTGGTAAGGCAATGAAAAGCTGCTTGTTTTCTAAGGCCAATTTCAAAGTACAAATATATTGTACCCCGGCAGCCAAGGTGTTGAGTGTGGGCTTGTGAAATGCGTCTAATGGCAAATAAAGTAAAATTCCGTTACCACTCAGTGTTCAGCAAACTTGACAGTTTGTACTGTGTCTCAGTTCTTTTCAGCTGAATGTCATCAACTCTTCATGACTTCAAATGATAACTTACAACTTCTTGATAAATGGTAACTTACAGCCATCAGGCTAGAGCTGGGTTTGGTGTCTTACAACATCTATTAATTACTGTAATTTGTAAGTCAGTCACAGCCTGTGTGTCAGTTTTAATTTGCAGTCTTTCTTTTTTTCCAAGCCATTCTTGCATTTTGGTTAATGTTAAGTGGTTTTAAACTCCAGTCTATTGGCCCTGCAGACTAAATTCAATCTCTTTGTATTGTTTTCCAGTATTTTTTTCTAAGTTTTCCCACCTGACGTAGTTATACATCTTTTTATGTGGTTATATACTGTGTTCTTCAGTTAATACTTATCAACCTTGATTGTTTACTTCTGTAGATTGTGAAAAAGTAGTTCTTTATAAAAAAAAGCTCTTTAGTTGAACATGGATGAGCTTGAGAAACTTGAGAGGTTATCCTTGGTGTCAAAAGTTTGCACAGAGCTGGACAATCACTTGGGTTTAAATGACAAGGATCTTGCAGAATTTATAATTCAGCTGGCTGAAAAGCACCCAAATATAAAAAAATTCTCTAAGGCATTGAAAAAAAATGGTGCAGAATTTTCAGAAACGTTCATGGAAAACTTGCATTCTTTGATACAACGAATGAAGCCATCACAAAAACCTTCCATACAAATACAGCCAAAAGTTGCAACTGAAACACAGGATGAAAGGAGCAAGTACAAAACAATGTTTCCTGCTTTGTGTAAGCCAGATACTGCACCAGTAAGCGTGGTGCTTGAGTCCAAATCATTAGAAGTGAAATCATCAAGTGATAGTAAAGAAATTAATAAAGTGAAATCAGAGCATTCTTCACGAAGTCCAAGGAATAGTTCACAAATAGAGAAGAAAGAAGAAAATATCAAACATCGTTCATCCAGAAACTCCAGCAAAAAGCATCGTTCACAGCGCGATGACTCTCCTGAATATTCTAAAAAACCTCGCTATGAACATAGTAGACATGACAATGATAAGAGATCATCACATAGACATTCTTATCATGACCATGAGTCATCTCAACACAATAAAAGTGCAAGGCGTGACACATCCAGAAATGATTTTGACATAAAACCTGGTGATATATATGAAGGCAAGGTGAATTCAATTTTGCAGTTTGGATGTTTTGTTCAGCTATATGGACTGCACAGAAGAATAGAAGGTCTTGTTCACATATCAGAACTACGCCAAGAAGGTAGGGTTCTTAGCGTATCAGATGTTGTCAGCAAAGGCCAAAAAGTCAAAGTGAAAGTATTGAGCTTCACTGGATCTAAGACAAGTCTGTCGATGAAAGATGTTGATCAGAAAACTGGGGAAGATTTGAATCCTAGTCGAACACGCAGAATGCAAACTGTTGAGACAAATAAAGAAGAGGTTCCTTTGCGTAATCCTGACAGGCCAAGTGATATAAATGTTTCTGGTGCTGCGGATGCTTCTGAGGGAATCCAGAAACGTATTAACAAAGTTTCTGATATGGAGATGTGGGAAATAAAACAAATGGTTTCAGCTGGCTGTATTGATCCAACAGAGCTACCTGACTATGATGAGGAAACAGGTATCCTTCCTAAAGCTGAAAGTGATACAGAAGATCTTGAAATTGATCTAGTAGAAGAAGAGCCACCGTTTCTTGCTGGCCACACAAAGCAAAGCATTGATCTTAGCCCGGTTCGAATTGTTAAAAATCCTGATGGGTCATTGTCAAAGGCTGCTATGATGCAAAGTGCTCTTTCTAAAGAAAGAAGGGAGATTAAACAACAGCAGCGAGAAGCTGAATTGGAAGGTGCAGTCTCTCAAAACAAGAATTGGAGTGATCCAATGCCAAGTGACAGCACACAACAAAGTGCTTCCAGTTCAAAAGCTGGCTTGCTATTGTCTGATTTGCCAGAATGGAAAAAACAAGCATTTGGTGGTGTTAAAGCTTCATATGGACGCAAAACTGATTTATCCATTTTAGAACAACGTCAGGGATTACCAATATATAAACTTAAAGAGCAGCTAGTGGCTGCTATTCATGAAAACCAAATACTCATTGTGATTGGTGAAACAGGATCAGGAAAAACTACTCAAATAACCCAATACCTTGCTGAAGCAGGTTATACTGTGCGTGGGAAGATAGGATGCACACAACCACGAAGAGTGGCTGCGATGTCAGTGGCCAAGAGGGTTTCTGAAGAGTTTGGTTGTAGGTTAGGTCAAGAAGTAGGATATACTATCCGATTTGAAGATTGCACAAGTCAAGAAACTAAAATTAAGTACATGACTGAAGGTATGCTTCTGAGAGAATGTCTTATTGACTTTGATTTGCAGCAGTATGCTGTAATTATGTTGGATGAAGCTCATGAGAGAACAATTCATACTGACGTTTTATTTGGTTTGCTCAAGAAATGTGTTCAGAAGCGTAAAGAATTAAAATTGATTGTGACTTCAGCTACACTGGATGCAGTTAAGTTTTCAGAATACTTTTTTGGTGCTCCAATTTTTACCATTCCTGGCCGAACCTTTCCTGTTGAAATTATGTATACGAAGGACCCAGAACCTGACTATCTTGATGCATCACTTATTACTGTCATGCAGATTCACCTCACAGAACCACCTGGGGATATATTGTTGTTTTTGACTGGTCAGGAGGAAATCGATACAGCATGTGAAATATTGTTCGAGAGAATGAAGTCTCTGGGTTCAGACGTGCCTGAGCTAATAATTCTCCCCGTGTACTCTGCCTTGCCTTCTGAAATGCAAACTCGGATTTTTGATCCTGCACCACCTGGCAGTCGCAAAGTTGTTGTGGCAACCAACATAGCTGAGACTTCATTGACTATTGATGGTATCCACTATGTTGTTGATCCAGGTTTTGTGAAGCAAAAGGTGTATAACAGCAAAACTGGAATAGATCAGTTGGTTGTAACTCCAATATCTCAAGCTCAGGCAAAGCAAAGAGCTGGACGAGCTGGAAGAACCGGCCCAGGTAAATGCTACAGACTCTATACTGAACGTGCTTACCGTGATGAAATGCTTTCAACTGCCGTTCCAGAGCTGCAAAGGACTAACCTTGTCTCTACTGTACTTTCCTTGAAAGCTATGGGAATCAACGACCTACTGTCCTTTGACTTCATGGATCCACCACCGATGGAAACTCTTGTGACAGCTATGGAACAACTTTACCAGCTTAGCGCACTTGATGATGAAGGTCTATTGACCAGGCTGGGCAGAAGAATGGCAGAATTTCCCCTTGACCCGATGCTATGCAAGATGTTAATAATGTCAGTGCATCTCTCCTGCAGTGACGAGATTTTGACTGTCGTTTCTATGTTGTCGGTTCAAAATGTATTCTACAGACCTAAAGAAAAACAAGCGCTTGCTGACCAGAAAAAAGCGAAGTTTCATCAAAACGAAGGTGATCACTTGACGCTGCTGGCCGTTTACAATTCTTGGAAAAACAACAAATTCAGCAACCCGTGGTGTTTCGAAAACTTCGTTCAAGCGAGAACGTTGCGTCGCGCTCAGGATGTTCGAAAACAGATGTTGGGCATAATGGACAGACACAAGTTGGACGTAGTAAGCTGTGGAAAAAACGTTACAAAAATTCAAAAAGCTATCTGTAGTGGTTACTTTAGAAATGCTGCAAAAAAAGATCCCCAAGAGGGTTACAGAACCCTTGTTGACCAGCAAGTTGTGTACATTCATCCAAGCAGTGCATTGTTTAACCGGCAGCCCGAATGGATCATCTACCACGAGCTGGTTTTAACGACTAAAGAGTACATGCGAGAAGTGACTGCTATTGATCCCAAGTGGTTGGTTGAGTTCGCACCCAAGTTTTTCAGAATGGGTGACCCAACCAAACTTAGTAAGCAGAAAAAGCAAATGCGTCTAGAACCCTTGTACAATCGCTACGAGGAGCCCAATTCGTGGAGAATATCCAGAGCATACAGGCGGCGTTAACAGACCAGGCGTTCTTGGAGTCGTTGTGTGAAGTGCGGAATATTTGCTGGATTACAATTTTTATGTGTACCTTGCATTTATGTTCACCAATAGGGTTTTACACTTTTTCTACGCTTAGGAGCGATGCAGGCATGATGTTTCGGAATGTTGCGGATATTTTCACACAGTTACGCAACCATGTTCCACAGCCCCGGTGTTTGCAGGTGTTGTTTTTTTTCTACATGTTTCAGCGCCAAACGCCGTATTATTGAGAAGCTTGGATTTCGTGCTTACGGGAGACAAAAATTGTGGTTATCTTTCCCCTACGGCGCTTGGTTCCTTTGCGTATATAAAACTTCAAAGAAATTGTTAAACCTTTTCAGCAGTCGTGATTTTTGTTCCCAGTCGTTAAAATCCTCGCAAAGTGAGCGGTTCGGGTGTGTCAAATCTGTGCACGTGCTTATCAAAACAGAGAAACGCTGACGAAACAGTTCGCATTAACGTTAATGCACTTCCGAACATAGCCGTTGGAAAGCTGACAAGTTTGTGGAGCCGAAGAGTTTACCATACTGTTTTCAAGTGCCCAAAATTAAGGGTCTAATCAAGATGAATTCACTTTAAAGCTAATGCAAATTACGTTTTAATATACAGTACACATTTTTCTGATGACTATGAAGAGGTACTGCAGTTATTATGCTTTCGTTTTCGAATCAGATTTTTACACCCGTCGGGGCTTTGCAATAAGAATAGGCAAGGGCCTCCTGTCCTGAGAAATTATTTTGCGCTTCAAGTTGATTTCTTTCTGTGAAAGTCTTGGTTGTAACTCCGACGTGACAGCCAGTGCCGTAGGATGTTGGAGAAAGTGGGAGATAAAAGTAGGCCAGTAGAAGTTGCAAACTCGAACTCATGCGTTTTGTACATTTGCTACAACTACCAATTGCGCTGAATCTCTTTCAATCTTTAGATGAAAAAAAGTAATGTTTTCAAACCGTTGTTCACCTTACGTTTCAATCGCCGCCAACGACACAGCTGTTAACCCAACAAAACTTGTAATTTTTACTCAATCGTTTAGATAGTTCAGTCGTGGCGCGATTGCATTGTTTTCTCTGTAAACCTACAGTTTTAATTACTCGAGGGTGTGGCCGTTGTTGATCGCCTTTGCAGCAAAACATTGCGTGGTATGGTAGCGCAAATCGTCGCCACCATATTGCCGTTCCATTTAGGTTTTATTTTGTCCTTCATCGTTTGCGTGCTTCATTAAAAAAAAATTAGATTGAAAATTCAATTCTGTACTGACTCGCTTGCTCAGTGCGAGAAAGCGTCTTACCTGTGTACGCGTTGACCCCTTTCCACCGTGTACCAGGCCCGCAACCAAGGGACAACCGGGCAATGAACCCCCGAAATTTTCAAAAACATTGTGGAAGCGCCATTGAGTTTTTTGTTGTTAGGTACAACAACAAGTTGAAATCATTTTGCCCCTCCCGAAAATTTCAGCTGGTTGCGGCCCTGCCGTGTACCTTGTGGTTGTTTTTGTATATTTATAATGACGACGATCGCGATTGTTTTCTGTCTTCATGCTTTCCGGCAGTGCTGAATTGTAAGAGTAAAAGAGCTTTTGTGGGGATTCTAGCAATCAGAAAGTGGGCCCTTAGAATCTAGAAAAAATTAGGGGAAGCTCCCCAACTTTATGCCACACGTTGAAAGATATTTGTGACGGTTGCTTGGTGTGAAGATCATTAGTCTTGTTTTACCGAAACAGAAACCAAGTTATGCAGTAAAGTAATTTTTGCGTGTTTTTTAACAGTACCCGCTCAATATATCACAATGCTATATTTATTAGACCCAGGTAACCGTGCATAACAGAAACTTTTAGGGAGCCCTATAAACACAGTTTTCCCTGAGTAAAAATGACTTAGTCGCTTTCGGAGTGTAACGAGTGGCCTGAGGCGCCCACCCCCACTGGCTACGCCTATGACTAGTTCTGTTTGATTTGCATGTTCGGCATTATTTTCATGTCGCTAAGCACAAACGGACGAAGTGAGCAGCGGAAAACAAATTCAACAAGAAAAGCAAAAATCTTACACAATCATTAAAAAACGTTCGTTAGCCGTAGCAAAGTTTGAAGAACGTGAAGGAGTTTTTAGGCCTACAGCAAGGTAAACGTTTACTATAACATGTCAGTTTCAAACACAAAATGAGCACATGGAAAAAAGTGGATTATTCTGTGCAAATAATCTCTAAACAAGGGGGGCAATTAGCGGGCCACATATGACCCGCCACAGCGCTTTTAGTGGCCCGTGGAAGCATTCAGGACTAACCTTCACATTTCAAATTTCCTCTAACTTATCACAGAAAATGTTAGTGCTGAAGCTACCGAAACTTGCTTCTATTTCCATTATAAGGTGTGGCCCACAGCTAAACGTGACCTTCTCATGGTGACTCCCGAGCCAAATTTATTGCCACCACTGCTCTAGACCAGCGCTCTTCAACCGGTGTGGACGGTGCACCAAAATATATGTGGAGTACACCACAAAGAAAGGGTTCACAAAGGTGCAACACAAACTTGTCACACTAAACCTGTGGTCGATATCGACCCCCAGGGGTCAATTGGACCATCCAAGGAGTCGATAAAGAGTCACGTGGTCGATTGGAGTCAATGAATAACCTCTGGGGTCTACTGGAGCAATGAAGCCTCCAATTCATAATTATTGTTAATCGTGCAAGAAATACAAACGGCGTTTCTCAAATCAAACAAAATGAAGAGGGCTGATCAAATCTCAGCTACAGTAGTTTGAAAGTACATTCGATTCGAATAGTTTGTATTAAATCATTCATTGTAATGACATAATGAAAACTGTTCTGTTTGTTACGTCACAAACAATATTGGAGTGCATGTGTCGCAGTCCGGCAGTTGTTAGATTGGTAGCAGGGTTGCCAGTTTGGCCCTTTTGGGGCCAAATTTAAGAAATTTGGTCCCAAATAATACTTGCTGGCCCAAAAATTTTTGTTTGGCCCTTTTCCAGTATAGACTGGCCCCTTGCAAGAATCTGACCACCCTGGGTCCTGTCTGAGAACCATATTTTTTCACTTTTTTGATAAATTAACTCTGGAATTTGACCAAATTATTATATTTTGAAGGTTTTTATAACATTTTGTTAGGATCCTTAGAGTTTCTGAGTTAATGTGAAAGTAAGCTCATCAGAATACCTATTACTTGCTACAGTTGTAGAGGTAGCAGTGAGAACTGTTACGTTACCTAACTTACTGTTATTCAGGTGGTGCGCGGTAAATTTGTCTCAATTTATGGCTACACATGGAAATTAAGTTATTCTCTTAGGATCTTTCATCATGTACTTGTTTTTACTGTTGCGCTGCAATTGTTATTGAGGAATATTGCCATTTAATAAATTGCTAAGTTTGAGATAATATGACTTTGTAAGTGTTGATAAATTTGGAAAAAATTGTTGGTCCTTTTTTTGGCCCCTTGTCTTAGGATTTGGCTCTTTTTTGCCTCTTTTCTGGACTAGATTTGGCCCCTTGGCAAAAAGTAGATCTGGCAACCCTGACTGGTAGTACAGCAGTGGACTACGCAGTAGGACGGAAAACAATTGCAATTGTAAACCGGATTGATAGCTACAGCAAATACTTTTGCAAAGCTAGCGATAGTAAATCAATGTGCCTCGTAAGGAAGGAGCTCAGTATATGCATTTTCCCAGCCTATCAGCAACTGTTGGGCTAGACCAGAGGTGACGAACATGCGGCCCGCAAAAGAATTTCGTGCGGCCCGCGAAGCATTCAGGCGAGATCAGCCTGTTATTAATTATTACTTTCGTTTGTTGTTTGTTTCTGTTGATGAACAATTTTTTCGTGTTTAACAGGTTTCATAGTATGACTAAAAAGTTGCGCAGCCTGCTTACTCAGCGGTAACTGACAGTGGCCCGCGATAGCAAATAGGTTCGTCACCCCTGGGCTAGACCAAGGGTCGGGAAACTTTTTGGCTAAGGGAGCCATGAAACTTACATATTTTTAATTGTATTTCTGTGAGAGCCATGCAATATTTTTCAACACTCAAAGCAACTAACTTAACTAACGTGTGCATTTTAAGCAAAATCAACAATTTTAAGCAATGGCAAATGTCTGAACTTTCTCTTTGATAACATGCTTCTCACTGTTAACGTGACTTCTGGTGCTGCATGGTGTCACTGATGGCTTTGTAGGAAAATTACAGAAAGTCTCATCCATAACAATTGTGTTAAGAAAATATCAAGCGAGCCAGATGCCGTCATCAAAAGAACCACACCTGGCTCGCGAGCCATAGGTTCCCGACCCCTGGGCTAGGCCATGGGGACTACAGAAAATCGTGTACTTTAATTGGGGGTCAATATGCAGAAAAGTTTGAGAACCACTGTACTAATCAGATAATTTTTACAAAACTTTCTCTTAGCAAAAGTGAACCATTAACCAACCAATCTCTTTCAGGATTTAACCTTGCCTTTGCACATTCTAAAGTGTGGTGCGTAAGCATCAGACCATGTCAAGCTATTTGTTGTGATTATTTGTGACTCATAAGCAACGGACATTGAGCCATTATCAATTGAATTATTTAGCTGAGTTACTGAATTAAGGGACTTGCTTATTTAGACCCGGGTACTTACAGGCATGGGCGCAATTAGGTGAGGGACACGGGGGAAGTGTCAGTAAATAAGGTGCATGAGTTTAAGTGTTTAAGTAAATAGGGTGCATGAGTTCGTCAAAATATCTTTAAGGGAGCACCGTAACAAAAAAGTTGAAGAGCACTGCTCTAGACTATATTGGACATTAAATTAGCACATACTACGTTTGAGTTAAACAATGATCATCAGTTTGTTTTACGCAAAAAGGCTATGAAACAACTTAAAAGAACTTTAGCGTTTCGAACTTTTCCTTAAACATGTTACACGGTTCCCTTTAAAAAGAGACCACGTTCATACCAGACAATCATCAAAACAGGTCTGTTATGAATAGCCTGTGGTGTGTTATGAACGGGTCTGTCATGAACGAGGTCTGCTTTTAATTGTTAGCCTAGACAACGACTCTTCTGTTGACTGGATCGCATACAATGCGACGAATTTTTTTAAAGACAATTGGCGGTAGGCCGAGGCCTGATTGATGCCTCTTGTCCAGTGGCGTACGCAGAAAATTTCCAGGGGGGGGCAAAGTTTCGTCACAATCGTGTAACGTCACCAATCAACTTTAGGGGAAGTGCCAAAGGCACGATCATGCTAGGGGGGACCGGGGGCATGCACCCGGGAAAATTTGCAAAATTACACCTTCAAATACGCATTTTTGTGCATTCTGGAAGCAAGTTTTAGTATAATGCTTTTACGAGACTAATTAGCCGGTGAGACAGAAAACTGAACTTTTGTTGTCTGAAGCTCATGAAATAAAACTATATGTGTGCTTGGAATGTTATATGTTTTAGACATGTATCGCTTATGGAAGTCGCTTATTGAAGTTTGTGGGCTCAAATCTCACGCCAGCCGAATCTTTTTTCTGGTGTTCATTGTTACCTGTTAAGTTACTTAACAGCCATGTGTGAAGCAATTTTGTCAGTGAAAGAATGAAATCGTAAAATGAAAATCAAGCAGAGGAAACGTACAGTAGTCATAAAAAAATTTGCG
>JGI24021J15306_10012957_pt1 | contig 10373 bp, 7 predicted proteins | sample Ectturendosymbi1_FD_15306 | JGI IMG/M metagenome (IMG submission 15306) | reverse complement strand
GTTTTTTTTTTTTGTCTGATAGATATCTACGACATCCAGATTCACCATCATTTCTTAACTGTTTTCTGAGTGTTGACTATACCTCCCTACGGTGGCCAGTGGGCCCCCTTCACCTNAGTTTTGACCTCCCCTGAATTAATCTCTAGTTCCGCCACTGGATTCAGGCAATTTTAAACCGCCAGAAAAAAAATGGTTTAATTTTGCCACATAACATCTTTGCAGTTTTCACGTATGTTGTAAATAATATTCCTGATAGCTAAAGATCAAAATGCGTCACGCCAGTTAGAGTTTAGTACAGTGCTGTAATGTGTGTCACTGTCACAAAATTTAACGAGGCTGAGAACGAGCCGTGCAATCGTGCATTTCGGAAATGAATTTTAAGTGGATGTGATGATTCTTGTAATGGGAACGGAAATTCGCGTACTTCCTTTGCAAAATTTGTATGTGCTGTACACTAGAGATGGCACGGGCCGCTAATGGTCCGGTTTTTGGGCGAGGCGCTGAGGTTGAACGAGCGGGCCGCTGACGATATTTTTAGCAGTTGGATTTCACCGTGCCGCTACGAGTCCCCCGCTAATGTTGAAAAATCCTTTAAAGTTTTTGTGTTAAAAGAACCACTCGGTGGCAATAAAGTGAGTGGCATCTGCTTGGCATTGCTTTGCGGTTGCTGAATTTTTAGGCAAATTTGCTTTTCCCATATGTGAGCACTCCGTCAGGCGCGACTGGCAGGAACACTATAAGAAACTTTTCGTGTATGGTGACAACTTCTTCCATATGCATGAGAGTGGCCGTCAACGCTTTTGGTTCTGAGTGCCTTTTTAAATGTAACGTGTTATGCAACGTTTTGATGGCGTGGCGTGCTATAGGTGTTGTTTATATATGTATCAAATCTTATTCGCTTTATAAGTAAGGTTGAGTATTTTACATTTATACTTTTAAGTTTAGGGCGTCAGATTTAGGGATTTAAGGTTAAACAAAGGTTTTAAAGTTTTTGTGGTGAGGGTTTACGTTTAGGCTTGAAGGTTGAGATTTTTAGGTTGAGAGCAGAACCGTTGGCAGAAAGTCTTCAATAGGTGGGCCTTAATTTTATGCAGGGATCTTGACATTCTAAAATTTTACCAAACTCCACTGATTTAGCCTCTACAGTATAGTTCCATATTTCAGTTTGTGGGAGCCTTGGAACTTTGTTTGGCGGGCTAAGCCCAACAAAGCTACCCCGTGACGACGGGACTGGTTGTGGGTTTTATTTTTAGGATGAGGGTTTCATTTTTAGGTTTAGGGATTTAGGCTAAGGTTTAAGGTTTAGGATTTAAGTTTAGGTTGCCGGTTTTAGGTTTGGGATTATAGGTTTGAGGTCTTAGGTTGAGGGATTTAGGCTTACTTACACATTAACCCAAGCATGTAACTTTGTTTATTGTGTATGTCACATGACATGTCCACTTCAACCAATCATGCTCCACAAAAGCAAAATAGTGTCAGCAGATATTTTGCCTCAGAAGGAAAAATAGCCATTGCAGATTTTTTGCCTCAAAATATACAAGAGTGTCAATTATCTAGCGGGCCGTGGACGGGCCAGTTTGAAAAAGAAGAAATGTTGTCGGTCCACGGGCGGTTACTGGGCTGGATGTTGCGAACTAAGGTGGTCCAGGCTTGAAAAATCGAGGACCGTGCCATCTCTAGTGCAGAGCCTACCTTGTGCCCGTTGTAAACGATTTGCGTGCGATGAACTGACACCTCGAAGATAGAGCTTTCGCATACGAACACGAATCAAATAACGCAGAAGTTCTCCAACTGGAGTACATTAATCCCCTGGGGGTAACGCAAGTACTGGGGCCTCAAAACGTTTGTGAAGGTCAAAACTATAGTGCATTCGTTGACGTACAAATATGCACAGAGGTCCGGGCAGAGCGGTCGCGAAGGGGCGACTGCCCCACGCATCCAATGCTGGAGAGATCTGAAGTGTCAAATTACAAAAATTATATTTTATTGAAATTCTATAACTAAATGCTTCTTCGCATTGTAAGTCTACTAACACATGCTGGATGGATCTTATGGGAGCTTGCGTGAAGGGCATGCAAATGTACTTTAAAGTAAATATTTACATGCATAAATGCAATATCTAGTTCCTCAATGCATACCCATTGGTAGTAGAATTTTGCTTAATAACATATGGCTGAGACCCACATAACAAAACAAATTATTAAAGACTAACACTTTAAAATAAAGCACTCTTTGAAATACACTTAATTGAATTTTTTCAAACGTGTTTTTGTCGACACTGGTTTTTACGCATTTCAAATGCCTGTATTTCTCACATTCTTCAATACAAGACTGGACATTTCGCGGAATATGGTAAAAGAAAGCAGTTTCCCCGGGCATCACCAGACCTCTGCACGCCCACGCATTTAATGCCTAATCGAATATAGGTCTTTAACATGGACCGGTTTGGTCAAGTATCTCTTCCTGCGCAATGTATCAATCTGTGACTTTACAATTCCTTTGCGGTCATGATGCATTTAGCTGATTAAGATTTGTGGCAGAGGTGATCGGAGTCACTTTTTTGACTCCTGCTTCTGTTACAAAAACGTGACTCCAACTCCTGCTCCGGAGCTCGTTAAAATTTATACTCTTTGCACTCCGAAAACTTGAAACCAAGAAATAGATACACTTGTTGTTCTCACCTACAGAAAGTTTCGTTTTAACTTTCACCAGAGTGCTTTAGGCATAATCGCAATGAAACAACTACTGCATTTATCTCATTCTTTGCCTGCACAAATAAAGCCCTACAGGTTACATTGAAAACACTTTCTATTCCACATTTTTCACACAAGCAAAATATCTCGCTTATATTGTAGATTTGCAAGGTAATGATGGTGTGTTTAGGAATATCCTAAAGTAAAATACATTTCTTTTGGCTTGGCTGAAACCCTATTGCTGTTGTTGCATTTTAAAGGCACACACTGTTTTCTTGTGCCTTTCACTAATAATAACAAATTGTGAACACCGCTTCAAACAAGATACAGGGTACATGTTAAACGTCCAGTAACTGACGTACTCACAAAATCAAAAAAAGTATTCCTGTGATACAGCAGTTCAGCATTGGCAATGCGCCAATTAGAACAGAGCCCGCCAGTCTGCCACCCTCCTTCATCCTCAGCAGCCTGCACTGAAAATTTCACTCCTGCTCCAGCTCAGGTGTTTCATCAAACTTCCGACTCCGAGACCTGCTGCGGGCTTCGGAAAAAATCGTAGACTCCAGCTGGAGTTAACTTCGGTTCCGTGATCACGCATGGTTTGTGGTAGAAACATTGACTTCCCCTTGTAGCACAGTGACTTAATAAGAGAGTTTCATGAGCTTGCATTAACGAATTTAGTGAATAAACTCTCAGTGTGGGTTTATAGGCGTCGGAAGGGGAGTGCAGGGAGGGGCCAAAGTCCTCCCTGAATTTTTTGACTAACCCCCGAAAAAATGTTTTTTGTCCTCCATCCTGGAAAAAATTCTTCCGACGCCCATGTGTGTGCTACCTTAATTAGCCGTCTTGACCTGGGACTTGACATGGGGGTGACTTTTGTCCAAGGCAACTTCTAGGATCAAACACTTCTTAGAAGGAAATAGGAGTATCAGTACACCATGCAGTTTGAATGATCGATACTTGATGTGGTTTGCTTTGGTGAGGTTTCTGAATAAATTTGTTTGTTCAATTGTCGGTATTATCACATTTTATTAGGACCTTGCATCTTTTACAAAGAGCATAGCATAGTATATTTCGGGATAGCATCGTATAAAGATCGTGTCTCAAAAGATTGGCTGCTCGTGCAGACATTTGACTTCCACAGGTGGTTCGTTGGGGATAAAGTTAGAGGAACCACTGAAACTGCGTATGATGTTTTTTCTTAAAAGCATTGATGGGTACACTCGAAACCAAGAGCTAATTCAACAAACTAATGGGTTTAAATACCTACCATTTCCAGTTTAGACATATTTGTAAACAATTTCAAACTAATTTGAGGCCATGCGATATATATTGCATGCAGTTTCTGGTTTCATCATTCGCGTAATTGAGCTTGCTGCTGGAGTGTAATGATATCAGTAACGTTTCAAAAATAGAAAGTTATTATTTTACTCTTCTCGGGTCCTTTTTCATAATTTTGGGACAATTTAGGTATTGCTACCAACTTTTAACTTTGATTTTATTTTAGCAATTATTTCTCCTTTGATATCCTACAACAACGCAAAAAGTCGGATACAGAACTTATCTTCAACTTGTGCTTTTAGTTTCGGAAATGAGTATTTTGTGAAATAATTTTTTGCTTTGAATTTCTCAATTTTTTGCAGCAATGTTAGCAATTGACGACGTAAACCTTGTGGACAAAAAATGTGAAACAGCGTATTTTTCCATAAACAACTATAGTCAAGTGCTTAATGCAGCAGAAAAAGGGAGCTATATATTTAGCAACTTGTTCTTCACCGACGATGGGTATGCTTTTAAAGCTCTGGTGAGTTTATTGCTCTTAATTTTTTTATGAGTCTCAGGCCTCATCGAATTGTGCATCTTCTTTTTCATGTGATAAGAATCATAGCTTCGGAACGTACACTTTGCAAGCACAAAACGATATTTTATTCACCTTTCAAAGAAACATTCTTTGAAACACTCTCGGCATCTTTAGTAATATTTACAATAATATATACATTATATTCGTCAAATATTATTTTTCACCGAAAAGGCGGTCTGCACCTTAACATGTGTTCGCACCACGCGGTTTTTCCTCGCAGTTGAAGTTTTCCTGTCCCTTAATTGCCAAACGGTGCGCTGAACTAGCTGGTAATAGGAATTCATTGTCAGTTGCTCTTTCAAAAACAAATTTCTCTCTAATTACTTTCAAAGTTATTGTCACGTAAAATCGTCAACTTTTACGTAAATATAGGCCTACAAAGTTTAGTAAAAACTTTGTTTGTGTTTCAAGGTTTATCCAAAAGGGTCAACAAACAGTGCTAATGGCTACATGTCAATCTTCTTTTGCCTTGCTCCTGGTCCTCATGACGATGCACTGGAATGGCCGTTTGTGAACAGGACCATCAAGCTGTCTGTTGTCGACCAGCAATCGAACGTTTTACGACAGATGAATGAAAACGACATATTTTTGACAGCATCAGACATGGAGGAATGGAGACGTCCTGTCTCGGTACGCTTACATAAAAGATTTTCTGTGATGTTTAGTTTTTTTGCAAGAAATGTATAAACTGATAACTGGCAAATACTTAAGGGAAAGTAACCTTGAACATGGCAGCTTTTGGCAACTGAAGATTGAAGAACATCACTCATCTCAATCCATAAAATCTGGCATATGTTTTTGCAAACTAAGTTGTTCTTGGTCTACACTCACTGACAAGTTGAAACGACTAGTAGTAGAAAATCTAAAACAAAAAACCGATGAGTTGTGCAGTGTTGATTCGATATATTTGAAGACCCACACCATGGGCCTCCAAGCTTTCTGGGCTGAGAGCAAAAACCGAAGTACTATGAAGGTCAATTTCGCAATTTGGTATTTAGCAAAACAAGTGGTGTCGGGATAGACACGATTTTATAATGAAGCGAAGACGGTAGTATAGGAAAAAATTTTTTTTTGTAAACATGAGCTATCAGCACGTGCTTACCTTCGAGACCGAATTCTATATATCTAATAATGAAGAGGAAAACGTCTTGGTGTCTTTCCTAATCCAAAAAGTGGGTAATACGTCTATTCTGTCTTTGTAGACTAGTTCCTCTTGCTGGGGACTTCCGAATTTCACCCGAATCGACGACCTTAACAGGACAATGGAGTTTTGGAAACACGACTCTCTACTGACATCCATCGACATCAAAGGTTGTGAATATCTGACGCAAGGAAGTAATCTATGCCAGGGGTGTATAACCATTTCGCTATAACTGGCGGCATTGCGTTTATTGTTACGAATTACGGCCGCCAATGAGTTCAAGTTATTTTTTTGAATAACGTTCAGGAATAGGATTTATCCGATACTATCCCGTTACTCATTCTTGTAAGTATAATGAAATATCAAGCATTTTAATGAATTTATTCGAGCACAATCCCACACGTCTGTTTGCCCGTCTTTCTATTATACTAAGTATCCGCATATAATAGAGAAATAATTTTTATTATTGCACGGGCGCCATAAATTATCTTTTATATTACATGTGAATCATCGAAGCCGCAGGTTGTGCAACCCTGGCCTACACTAACCTATACGATGCAGCTATAATTATGTACGTTGGTATAAAATGATGCTCCTGTTTTTACTGCAAAATTGTGTGCATTCGTAATGTCGAGACACAAATATTCACATGTTCCTAACAACTTTTTAATTTTCCTTTTTTAATTTCGTTCACTTTGTGCAGCTGCATTTGATGGACCTTTTGACTGCTCACACTTCTTCCTAAAATGTTTGAGTAATGTTGGATTGTTGCGGAAGTTGCTCAATTCCAACGTTTTAATCGATAGCATAATAATTACAACAGGGCACACTCCATTTAAATTTGCCAGCCGGGTTTTATGAAACCCTTAAAACATAAATACGGTACCTGCGGCCATGGGCGTCGAAAGGATTTTTTCCAGGGGGGACCAAAGTGGATTTTTCCTGGCGTAGCCAAAAAGATTTTTCCAGGGGGGCGGCAACAGTGGCAAAATTTGATTTTAAACACTCGAAACTGAGACAACGACCTTTTTTGCAAAACATTTGACAGGAAAATGTCAAATTTCAAATTCCAGGGTGGCCAAGACCCCCCTTCCGACGCCCATGCCTGCGGCTTTCGAGCACCGAAATCGACATCAATGAAACCGAGATAAAAACTTTCATGAATTAATAACGCTCCACATAGCAATACCAGCTACACATGTCTGCGCATGGCCATTGACTATGAGATAACAAGTAGGCAATATGCGTCACGTCAACGTACAAAACGAGCGTAACTACTGTATGGCACATTGTCAAAAATCTTTCGGTAAACAGGAGCGGCGATAGTGTAAAGTATATAGGTGAAGGATCAAAATGATCGTAATACCAATAGTATATTCTCCAAACATGCCCTTGCTTTGGTGACTACCAATATCCAAACGCTCAGATCTACTGTAGGTCTCGAAGGATGTTGATCTTTGTATTAAGCCCTTTGCCTCAAAGCGTGGGATGCTGTACAACACGGTTTCTTGGCCCGGGTTGTGGAAACCAAATGCTCGGTGTGTTGGACTCGATCTTTCTATGATTTGTGTTAATGAATATGGTGAAATTTAAATACTTGTTATTTTATTTTTTTGTGTTTTAGCTGTTCACATTTAAAGTACGTTTGAAATTCAAGTTTTTAATATACTACGAAGTCATGCTAAGAAAAAAATAAAGAATAGTGATGATTGTTGCGGCAGTCAAATAAAGAAGTATGGGATCATATTATTGGCTAAAAACCACTGGGAGTTTGGATTCATTAAAAGAAAAGAACCCTATTATTTATTGTGGTTTGGTAAAGCTCCAGTATTGGGTTTATGAATCAAGGAAAGAATTACAAATAGATTGGCAAAAAGGATTAAAATCGTGGAATCTGACGAATGCGAAGTGCAGAAATTTCGGTAGTCCTTGTTTTATTTCTTGACATCATTTTTTGATGAAGCAAAAAAACCCTGGTCCGCAAATAAATTTCCGGGCATTAAACATGGAATCGTATTTCAGTTACTTTCCCACAAATTCGCAGGTCTCGAGTATCAATCTTGTCCCGGCTTTTTTGATAAATTTTGGTATTAGATAGTCTTGAGACTTGAAGCGAGCTTCGAACTCGGAGAATATGGTATCGACCGCAGCACTACTCGAAGCATAAACTGCCTGATTGCAACCAGTGCCGTAGTAGCCCAACTCTGCCCCCCACCAAACTGCTTGCAGGGGCCCCCTTACTCTTGAAGTCCCGCTTGCGCCACTTTTTTGCAAAGCTTTGCAACGCCATGACTCGCCAGTAGATTGAGCTAGAGAGCTGTTCAAACCATCTCCGGATTCGGCCAGTCTTCTAGTTGAGATTGAAAAATCTTTTTTTCGTTTTGGGCTTAGGGTTCTCTGGGGGGAACGTCACAAGTGGGGGTGATTTTGCGTTTTCTGGCCAGCTTTACCCGGCCCTGTGCGCCAAACCAATGAGCCAATTTTTTGGCTCAAGTTTTTTTTTAAACTAGACTACCATCCGAGTCTTTAGAGTCCTTGATTGGCTTGCTAGCATATCTAGAGCCAAAATTGTGGCCGAAAGAACGAAATTGGTAAACATTTCTACACCCATAAACGCTAACCTGGGGTGCATTACACCCTGGGGTACATGGCCATCACTCGCCAGCAGGTTGAGCTTAAAGAGCTGTTAATCTCCTGGTGCATGGCACATGTTTAGATTAATAACATTTTGTATCTCGAATCGGCTATAAATGTTAACAAATGTACATGTAGGCTCAGGCCTACGTGGACGCACATGGTTAACATAAATAATCCACTAACTGCACTACTCTGTTTTTGGACAACTTAGCAGTGATTGCTAAATAGACTCTTGTAACTACACAATTAACTCCATCTGGCTGTCTGAAAAGCAGGCTGCGCAAACAGAGCCGTGTGAAAGGCTGTTGGGCCCGCCCAAAAAAAATTCAGATGGGGCCCTTTAATATCAGCAAGCATTTAGACAGATGCGTGCATTTCCGAGTCAATTGCAAATTAACCCCTTGAGAAGCGCTATTTCAAAACCTAACCAAGCAAAACTAATAATGTACAACTTAGGAGAAAATAACTTTAATGAACTGCCAATGCAAAATAAGTAAAAACTAACTTTATCACTTGTTAGTTGTTATCATCAATAAAGCTAAACAAATATCCATAGGCGTACGAGGCGGGGGTCAGGGGGGCGGCCGCCACCCCAGGCTTGAAAATTTTCAGGGCAAACTCTGTTTTCAGGGCAAGCGCTAGTTGCTCAAAAATCCTGAATGATAAAAAAAATATTTCAATATAGTGAAAAATTCCAAGGCAACTGTTTTTCAGGGCAAGAGCAAGTTGCCAAAAATCCTGATTGATAGAAAATACATATTCAATACAGTGAAAAATTCCAGGCCAACTCTGTTTTTCAGGGCGAGCGCTAGTTGCTCAAAAATCCTGAATGATAAAAAATATTTCAATACAGTGAAAAATTCCAGGGCAATTCTGTTTTTCAGGGCGAGGGCAAGTTGCTCAAAAACCCTGAATAATAAAAAATACATATTCGGTACAGTGAATTCAGGGCACCCTCTGGTTTTCAGGGTAAGCGCAAGTTGCTCAAAAATCCTGAATGTAAAAAGTATATTCAATACAGTGAAAAATTCCAGGACAACTGTTTTTCAGGACGAGCGCTAGTTGCTGAAAAATCCTGAATGATAAAAAATGTTTCAATACAGTGAAAACTTCCAGGGCAACTCTGTTTTTCAGGGCAAGCGTGAGTTGCTCAAAAATCCTGAATGATAAAAAATATTTCCATACGGTGAAAAATTCCAGGGCGACTCTGTTTTTCAGGGCAAGCGCAAGTTGCTTACAAATTCTGAATAATAAAAAATATATATTCAGTACAGTGAATTCAGGACACCCTCTGTTTTTTTCAGGGAAAGCGCAAGTTGTTCAAAACTCCTGAATGTAAAAATATTTCAATACAGTGAAAAATTTCTGGGCAACTCTGTTTTCAAGGCAAGCGCAGTTGCTCAAAATCCTTACTAGGAAAAAATATATTCAGTACAGTGAAAATTTTCAGGGAAAACTCTGTTTTTCAGGGCAAGCGCAAGTTGTTAAAAATCATGAATGTAAAAGGTATATTCACTACAGTAAAATTTTCAGGGCAACTCTGTTTTTTTCAGGGCAAGCGCAAGTTGCTCAAAAATCGTGAACTGTGAAAAAATTTTCAATACAGTATATATTCACTTGGGGACGATCCGTGTAATTTGGGCTAGTGCAGTTTGTAATCAGGACCAATGCGGTGATTGGTTGTGGTGACTTTGATCTGGACCAAGCCCTCGTTTTCTGTAAAAATGGAACAATCGGATGTCGATAGTTCAACAGCTTGATATAAGAATTCGGTAACTCTTTCTTTGTTCGCTTTCGAGTCTTTGTTCGTTTTCGCTGGGTAGAGGTGCAGGGTGTTAACAGGAGTTTTAGAAGCGGGCACGACGGACGTGCAGATTGCTTGGCTCCTTTGAGTGCGCGTCTTTAACTGCCTTGCTCAAGCACACAGCAGCGATAACACAGGCAGGTTTAGAGTCAGACCATACGATCCGGAACAGTCGCTTTTGAAACATTACGTTGCGTCATCGAAGTCGCGTACATATTTGCATCAGTAAAGGCAATT
>JGI24021J15306_10012955_pt1 | contig 10373 bp, 5 predicted proteins | sample Ectturendosymbi1_FD_15306 | JGI IMG/M metagenome (IMG submission 15306) | reverse complement strand
AGGCTAGAGAGTGACTCGGCAAGAAACAACATTCACCCGAACAATAAGCAGAAACCAGAGATTACAAACAAAAACACCGGAAAAATAACATGTCAATGTGGCCAGCCAGTCTGAGTGTGAAAGGTGCTTCGAAACTTATGTCGTGATTTTCACCTACATTTTCAGGTGCTCTGGTTGACGCCACTACGTTAACGTTGCTGCTCAAAAGCTTCGCTGGAAAAAAACGTTTCAGTCGCGGCGTTTTAGCTAACACTGCCAGATTCTTGCGCGTTTTTTCTCCTTAGAAACTTTGCCATTTTTAGCTTCTGATGGCATTACAGATTACAGATTTCGGCATCGCGCTAGCTAAAATTGCAGTGTCGCTTTCTGCTCTTTCATTCTGCAAATCGACTGATGAAAAACCTTTTCTGACGGACCACGCAATAACATGTGGTGTAAATGGCTTGACTAGCTTCATGTCAGAGTTGCCAACCTGTCTTCACCAATAAAGCCAGATCTTGTCCCAAAAAAAGCCAGATAGCAGTTTTAAGGTATTAACACATAAAATATGCATAACCAAACACAAAACAGACGTTAAAACTCGCTGGAAACATCGATACAATACAATTCAACTCATTAGAAGCATTCACTTTCCCCGTAATTACACTGTCGTATATTTGTTTCTTAATAATAAAATCGATCATTTTCAGGGCAACAGTAAAATCCTTTCAATATTTTGTGCATCCTGCATGCTTATAGACTCTTTTCAGAGGAGATTTGTAATGAATATGCAGCTCAGACAATGTTTTTCCAGATCCAAGCCTTTCCGACTGAAAAAAGCCAGAGAAAGCCAGATTTTGTCTGGCTTTTTTTAATTTCCAAAAAAAGCCAAAGGTGTTAAAAAAGCGAGAATTTCAAAATCTGGCTTCAAAAAAGCCGAATTGGCAACCCTGCTTCATATTTTATGATGTAACGCAAGAATAATAGCCATCCGAAGAAAAGTGCGTTTCCACCATACGGTCCCCTTTATGACGAAACAAAGGTCGCAGTTCGGCTGCGGCTACCCCCAGACGGCACAAGAAGGTATGGAATCATTGATACTAAACAGCAACCACAGCAGAACTAGCTTTGCTGCTAGCACGCAAATAGTAGGCCTATCGTTTTTGCGACATTTGTGCAGTAGGCTTGATGCACGAGTAGATGATCCCATGACAAAAGAACGATTATTAGGAAAAGTTACAAGCAAAATTAAAATATATTTGCATTGAACAAAACCGAAAATATTTATATTCAGCAGTGATTACTAAAACTGGCAGTAAGTCAAACTTGCAGAGAAAACATTGATGATACTTAACGCAACATCGAAGTATAGAGTTGTCTTCTTGTATCTCTTGAATCACGACAATTTTTCAAACGAATATTATATTTAAAACAAAGGAATGTCATCACGGGGGCCCCCTTGGAGCGGAGGGCCCGGGGCAATTGCCCCCGTTGCCCTTCCCCTTAATCCTGACCTGCCGATCTGTAGGTCATGCATGGCTTGAGTTGGTCCCAATCTCGTTAAAAACGTTTCTGTGAAAAGTCGTCGATGTGAATGTGAAAATAAACAAGAGGTTTTGTTTTGGCGCACGGTAGCGGCCCAGTAAATTACACCGTCAAAAATTGTTCAACGGCACGCCCAGATCAATTTTAGCAGTCAGCTTAAAAATCGGACCATTAGTGGGTCGAGCAATTTCCACTGCCTATGGCCCGTCATGATACGGACCTTCACTAAATAAGTGTCTGCGTAGTCTGTATCTGGTGAACATACCGCAACTCGCCCCATGTGCTGTGTACAACGCGAGTCTGATGAAAATGTGAACCGAGCGATTTAATTAAAACTTTGTTCAAACCTACAAACTTGCGTTGCAAACCTATGACAAAACTTGAAGTGAATTATTATTTCGTCACAAAAGCAAAAACTACTACTTCCATTTGCATGACATTGACATATGTCTTCCGCTGACTTGTTGAAGTGAATAATAGGACAAAATTTATGGGAATTCTACTTCAGCAAGAGTTATGCACGAATTGCCTATTAAGTATGAATTAAAAATATATATAACATGCTTAATGAGACAGCACAGGTGTACTTTTTATGTGTCTAAAATGAAAATTTAAATTAATCATTTTGAAAGAACCCAAAGGAGGTTGGGCATTCGTGAATCTAACCACCAACGGCGCTGTAGTTCCCATGACTACGACGCTCAGTCTCATTCGTGCCAAGTATGAAGTGCTGGTACTGGAAATAAATTGCGCTTTCCCTACCGAACCACGCGAGGTGGGCTGTTTCTAAGTATGGATGAAAGACATTGGTGGATTGCAACGAAAATTCAAGAGACGTTTCAAGTAGATGAAACAGACAGGTAATGGCCTATTTCTGCTGAAATAAGTTTACCTGTGTTTTGTACAACTGTATCTGTGTACTGTTAACTGTAAAGTGTAAGTGTAAGTAAGCTAGAACACATGGATGACGCCAATGATATTATTTATGTGATAGGTGGATACTGTATACTTCATAAGTCATGACTGTGTAGGCTACAGCATTACTTTATGAAGATGACTGGATGCTGTAGTTGCTGGTGCGTTGTTTTAATGTTTTTCTTTTCAGCGATATGCAGTAGTAGAGGGTAGTATGCTAAGTAGGCCTTTCTATCAAGCTCCTGTAGCTGTATGTGTGGGATTTTCATTTTAACTTATGCAAATCTGCAGCTGCTTGGTTGTTACCAGAGGTGGGTCACTGGGTGCTGAAACATTAGTCGTTGATTAACAAAGTTAATTTTTCATTAACGATTTAATGTTTTTGTTAATTTCAAGAGCCATTGATTAACAAAAGGTAGTGACTACTAATACTATAGTATATGCATCCACCTCGCATGACACGGTTCTAATAAAACGTTGACTTTGTCACTCAAGTGGCACCAACATTGTAGTATAGCAGATGTGTTTAAGGTCTGCTATGCCAAAGGTTTTCGGTTCGGCTCTCACCTTGATGACTTCCATTCTGGTAGTACTGGTTGCACCTTTCAATTCATGAGACCACTTTTTCTTTGCTTTTTTCAATAGTTTCCAAACTTTCGGTTTAGGGGTTAGCATTAGCGTTAGCTTAGTGTTACTTTAGTATTAGGTGAGCATTAGGTTAGCATTAGGCTAGTGTTAGCATAGCATTAGGTTAGCGAATGCTAGCTAAAGCAAGTAGGCATTGCTTTGTGAATCCTTGTTTTTTGGAAGTTATGCTAACCTTTTTAAAATGCTTTGAAGCTCTACTTGTTTTTTCAATATCAGTATCAACCTGTCCCTTCCTTTCTATTAACTGTGGTGATTCTACCCATATCTTCAACTCAAGTACTGCCTGTGCACAAGTCACAAAAATCAGCACTCATTTAATTTACTTCGACTGAAGATGCCATATGGCGAAATTGATTTCCAATAAATAACATAAATGCATGCTGATTTTTGTGACTTGTGCACAGACAGTACTTGAGTTGAACCTCCTTAAAAGTGACATTTTGCTTGAACAACTTCTGTTCTTGCTAACTGCTGTTTAGGTTTTATTTGTTCTACATTAGAAACAGCATCAATATAGGAGCAGTTATGATAGCTGCTACCTTTGGTGAAGCTGTTGTGCTCTGATGTGTTTGGCCTCTCTTTTTACTTCTTAGGTACTTAGCAATTTTTGTGTTGGAAAACCTTCTTATTTGTTTTTTGATTAATTTTGTTTATGATGTGTGCAATCGTCGNACAAACGGTGGGTTCTCATTTTTGCAACTGCTATTGTTATGATCATGAAAAATGTCATTATTTATTCTACACAAGGTTGTTTTCAGAACAAGTAAGATATTGTAATTGTATTTTGAAGTAAGTTTAGTTTCTTTTTTCATGCAGACTCATGACTAAAATGAGGCCACAACCATTCCTTGAATTAGACTACCATATTTTTCAGACCAAAAGGTGCAACAGATTATAAGGCGCAGTATCAAAATTGAATGCTAGATGTTCTTTTTTCATACATGAGGCGCACCGCACCGGATTATAAGGTGCATTAAATGAAGCAAAGCTTAGATACTGTAAGTCAAACTGTATTGAACTCTTTCACAATAACTACGGAGTTCCTGAGTCGCCACTGGGAGTTTAATCTATCATTATATAAGAGGGAGTTTAATTTGTCACACACATGCCTAATCCACTAGACATGAATAGAATAAATAAAAGTTGTGCGCATGTTTGATTCAGTGTGCGCCAATGTAGTCAGGAGCCTTGCGGAGTAGTACAATATATGGTATGTGCTAGCTACTCTCAGAACCACATAGGCTGCTCATTGCAATTGTTGTTGGTTCATTACATAACATGATGGTCTGTTTACAAAAAAATTATAACTAACAATTAAATAAATAGCACCATTTACCACATACGGTTGTTTCTAGATGGGAAAGCACAACCAGATTCATACATTAGGCACACCGCATTGTAAAGCGCTCTTTTGATTTTTGAGATAATTAAAGGATGTTAAGTGCGCCTTATGGTCTGAAAAACATGGTACTTTTTATGAAAAAGTCTTCCTTCTTTGCTGGAAATAAGTCACTTTGATTTGTATGATGGTACATATGCCACTTTTCAAATAGGGGTATTTAGTTGATGTTGAACTTCATAAAAGTTAAATACTAATTAGTATCAGTACCAGTACCAAAAACGAGACAAACTAAAATATATCAATAAAGTTAAATATCATCTTTCAATTAAACTTAAAGGTGAATTGACAAAGCAAGAAAACAATCTACAAAATTTTTTGCTTGGAAGATATTGGCATGGGTGCAGAAAGTTCAAAATAGGTGGTCATCCTTGATCATAAGCCACAAAAAAAGTCAGAATTAGCCACAAAAAAGTCAAAACACCTATATCACAGAAATATTTTTTTAAATCAAATAGTAAAAACAGGTAAGAAACGAAACTGTTATTTGAATATATATTTTGCATGTATTCAGAAATCCACATCACCAACAAGAAAGGAAATTATACTACTATATCTTTTATGCACTCTTAGTTGTTCAGTTCATTCAAGAAACGCAAGACAACTCACAAAGAAAAACAAACAAGCAGAAAAGGCTTATAAACCATAAACAAATGAACATTATAGCAGAATACTTTTCATATTAACACAAGATCCAATCATTGTCGATAAATAATATGCACGAACCTGGGTAATGTGTTGTACTGGGCACTACAAGACACCATTGTTGTAAACAAACATTTAAAACCACCTAGCACATACATAGACAATGATGATGTATATTGTAAAAAGGATATATGTATTAAAAACACAAGAAGAGGAAATTAAATAACTCTGAGGAGTGTTATTTCTCCATTGATACACTGCAAGTTCTCAACTGCTAGCACATTTTACTGAAATATGATATTGGTTATGCTAGGACACCTGTTATAAACACTATGGTTTAGTGGAGAGGTGCCTTTTTGAATAAATAAAAATAAAAAAGTAAGAGAAACGTAAAAAATTATATTTTAATGGATGCTAATTTTTGAAAATTAGTGTTGGATGGAAATACTTCTAGCATATAGATCAAACAATAAGAAATATTTGAGGTTCAAAAAAGAAGAAAGAACCAAGACTATGAGTAACTTCAGATGTGCATGTTCACATCAATAATCAAAATACAGTTGATAAGTTCGATTAATTTTTGTGCTTTTATTTGAAAGTATTAGATTGAAGATCTAGTATAATTGGATTGATCATTCTCAATGTTTTTAATCTCATATAAGCTATTAATTTTTGTCCAATGCATAGTCTGTGTCTGGGAATACTGTACTCTAGGGTGTTTTGTTGCCTAATATTATGAGTGTGAATATTTTTCAATTTAACAAAAACATCAAATGATGCTGGAAAGTTGTTGTATTCAAATTTGTGGATCAATTTTCCCATCTTTAATTTGTAAATATTGTTTAGTTTTAGCAAAGGTTGATCTCTGTACAAAGAAAGGTTGGTATCTGAAGCAGATAATTGAAATAATTTTCTTGTGAATAATATTCAAAGTTGAGAGGTCACAAGTGGTTTTCTGGTGCTTGTTTTGCTTTCTTTGTGACATGGATCATGTGGCTAAGTTCACTATAAACTCTGCAGTGGTTACAAATCATTGGTAGCATCACACATAAAGTTCACCCNTGCACCCATCCCTTAATGCTAAGAACAAGGCTTAGGAAGTCTACAAGTACTGTTTTCCAAGTCAACGTTATAATTAAAAACAATTGAACAGATTAAGTCAGAGTTCAGTTTTGTGTAAATTCTTGATATATGCCTAGTTTGGAAGGAACTCTTTAATAAAATATGGTGGCAGTTGTATCACCTATGATAATGCATGCAATTCATCAAAACTCAAAACTGTTTTAAAAATCGAAGTAAGGAAACACATAATTACTCAAAACTCTCTTAGTTAAATATGGAACAACCAACAAGCTACCTAAGAAACATACAAACTACTAAAATTTCTTAGTAATTTGTAATAGAGGCTCATAGTTTTGTTAAACGTAATAGAAACAGGGTCATAGCTTCTGGTAAAAGCAAAAAAGATAGCTTGTAACACACGACATTTTGTTTTGATTTACATATACATGGTGTGTTTATGGAATTAGCTGATAGTGTGGAATATCTTGGTGCAATAATTCATACCTCAATGTTGCATGATACTGACAAGTCTGACTTACATGGGAAAGTAAGGTTCATTTATTGTGCATCCAATAAAATATGATGTACTTTTGCAAGTTGCTTAACTACAGTAACAAAGTTTAATTTCATTTTCATTGCATGTTAATGTAGGTTTGGCAACTTTTAAAGATACTCATGTAGGGACTCATAGTCATGTGTGAAGTGAATGCATGTAGTACACAGTAGTGGTTATTTGATGCAAGTATTCCATGAATGTGAATGCATAGCAGCATCATGTACACTGAATCTCATGCCAACCGTATGGTCAAATTTCATCATAATTGATGCATTTTCTGTTCCAAGGATTCAAATTGAAAAATTTATTATGCTACAGGATGTGAGATGCACGCCAAATGATAGTTTAACCAAGCTAATGCTTTTTGGAAGTGGATATAGCTTATTTGGGGATAAAGAACACCTTTCTTACTTTGTTCTTTTTGTGTTTCCCTTGAAATTCTACCATGGTTTTGTCAGACATGTGTTGAATGTTAGTATGTCATGTGTATCACATGCTTTTCATATGCTACTTGATGTGCACTTCATAAGATAATAGTTTATATTATCTAAAGGGTTTTGAGATAACCATGCTAGTTTCCTTTCCTGTTTTACAAAATGCTTCCATTTGTGAATTCAGTAAATGCTGTTGATCTCTGTTTCATTTCAAATATACGCACAACCTAACATATTCCTTTACAGGTAAAATTTTATATTTTTTATACAATTTTATTATTTTTTTGCTTTACAGGTAAAATTTTAAAACAGCCTGTTTTCATACTTCACTGTGTTATTTCACTTTTAGTTGGTATAAAAAGTTTGCGGATTGATTCAAACTCTTCACGTGTGTGGAGACTAGTTACTTGAATATAGATATATTCAAGTTTGAATCATCACAAAAAGATGAAAGCAGAGCCCATTCAGCTGATTCCTTTAAAGCTTACAGCAAATTTAAAGCTTTTAATAGTAGTTGGTATAAGAAGTTGAATTGCCATATAGTTTTAGCAAGATAAAATCTGTTTCAATTTTGGTGCTGAAAAATGTGGCAGCCTGAAGTTGGTGGCAAATGTGAATAAAGTGGTAACCAGTAGATGGTGTCAGAAATAACAAGTCACTGCAATAAACGCAACAAGCAAAAATTCACTTATCCCTATATAAGAATAGTGCAACCTTGTATTGATAGAGTGATGTCATGGGTGAATTCTGTTTATTGCTGGTTGCATACCTGTTAGTTTAATGCCCCAGATTAACATCTTTTGCTAGTGCCTGCCTCAGTAGTTCAAGGCAACACAGATACTATGACTTTGACAAAAGATTATTTGTGGCTTTTGCAACAGTTTTTATTACAAAGTCTTATTGATGTTGATCTTTGCATATAAAATTCCATGCCCTAATGTTATAAAAATCTATGAAATTATTTTTACAAGATTTTTACCTAATTTGACCATTAGTTACGCAAAACGTCAATTTTTACTTCAACAGAAAAAAACTTATCCTGTCAGTTTATGACAGAACATGAAAAAATCTTTTCATTTCTCCCAGTTTTATTTTTTTACAGCAATGTGTTTTGTTTGGCATTTGCATTCTTAAACTACTGTTGAGCTATGGTGGTTGTTTTCTGTTCAGCCCAACTGCGTTAGAGCAATTCCTTTTGGAAGCCAGCAACTTCGAACTTTTGAGTGACTTTCTTTCTGCAAATGGCCTGAACAAGTTGTTTGTGTTTGGCAAGAGACCAGATGCACGATCATGGATTGTGGAAGATCTTTTCATAACATCAACTCTTATCAACGTCAAGGTGCATCGTGCTTTTTATTGGAATTGTCATTGTAATTATGTGTGAGTGTAAAAGGTTATTTGTATAGGACAAGTAATCATTGGTAAATTTGTAAGACAGCAAACATTTTAGATGGCACAAGGTGTAGTTTTGATATTGCATTTTGTACAGATAATGATGTGTTTTCGGTAGCTGCTTTGCAAGTTTACTGTAAATGGAAACCGATTACTAATATATTTTATAAAACCTTCTTTGAAAACACTATTGAAATTAACATATGGTTTATAAAACTGTTAGTTTGCTGCATTCCTCTGTTGCTTTAAGCATGTACTGCAAAATATTTTGCCTGCCATGCACAAAAAAACAGCAAATATTGATAAACACTGAAACTAAAAGACATTGATAAAAATCCTAAATACTGATGTGAAATTGATCAGAGAGTGGCTCAAACAAAATACTCAAATCCGTATGAGAGACATTATAAATAAACAACACTGATGTCTTCTTTTTACATGTATTGCCAAATTTACAAGAGGCTTTGTTTATCACTAGAAATACTAACATTTGTAAGTACTGCAAGCATGTCAGAAAAGTTTTTGAGATAAAAGTATATTTAATAGCATTTGCTTTCTTGAATATATGATAAGCAATGGTGCCTTGCAGTGTTTTATTGACAAGATTAATTAGTTGCCAACATAGAGAGGCACTTAAGGTGTCAGTTGGTCCAAATCTGATTTTGACCTTACAGTCTCTAGCTATGAATCTGCAGAAGTTAACCTTAAAGTTTTCATATCATATAATTAATGTTTGTAGTTTTTAGATAGGATTTTTGTTTGAAGGGTGATTTAAAATTGTGCTCAATTTAATAGTAGTTTGCAACTATGATGGTAACATCTTGGACTCTTTAAATTTCTTATTGTGCAAGCAACATAATAACATACTAGAGAAAACACTCCAATAGCATTAATGACCTGGTTATGTATTTTGCTAAGTCATTTATTTTCACAGGGTAAATTGTTTTTATTGTTTTCATGTACGTAAAACTGGCATTTTGCATCAGGTGACTTGCATTTTAAATTTTTGTACAGGACAGAAGTACTTGGCCTGAATTTAAAATCTGCTTAAACTCAGTACCTTAAGAAGATTTAAGTTTGCAGTTTGAAATCCTGTGGTGCATACTTTTGCATTTGAATTTTGAAATGCATAATGTCCTCAGTAATACACAGCCACATTTTGTGTAATTTGGTTTAATCTTAATGTGCACTTTCATTGTAATGTGCAGGGTATTGGATTGAATGATTTAGTTTGTGTCTTTTTTCTGCGACCATCTTCTGATCGCGAGGTCGATCAGTCTCAGATGCACAAACAAGTTTTTTGTGGAGAGATTAAGAACAACCCTTTACACCATCTTTCAACTGTGCTCTCACAGGTTTGTGTGAATAAATGTACCAATTTGTAGCTTTGGCAACTTGATTTGCCAGAATGCTTTTTACTGTACATTTGGTTCAGTGCGAATATGTTGTTCAATACGCTTAACATTGAAAGCTGTTGAATTAACGATCACAGCACGCTTATAACACGACAGTCAATTTTCGTGTTGTTTATGTCGCCACTTGTTATTGATGTTGATCAAAATATGTATGGATCTTTTTATGTGATTTCAACGTTGATCTTAGTTTTAACTTTTTCAATTTTTTCAGTTGGAACCATGTGATACAATTTACAACGGATACAATTTACAACAATTTTTGATACAATTTACAACAATTTTGATGCAATTTACAAACAATTTTGATACAATTTACGTGACACAATTTACAACAATTTTTTCTTTTTGTTTCATATGTCGACTTTTGCGCAGGACTGAAGATG
>JGI24021J15306_10012954_pt1 | contig 10373 bp, 5 predicted proteins | sample Ectturendosymbi1_FD_15306 | JGI IMG/M metagenome (IMG submission 15306) | reverse complement strand
CAAACAAAGAACAAGTAACAATCACGCGTAAAGGGAAGTAAACAAATGCATGGGAAGAGAACTGCCTGCTATTTCAGGTCGCCACATTCTCTTCAAACATTGACAAGTGCACCAGACGGGCATTTCTCCTGCTAGAGTACGGCGAAAAAAAATTACAAGGAACAGCAAATCAGGGCGAATCACAAAAAAATTATGAAATGCACTGGTGTAAAATAAGTGGGCTGACACATCAATGCGTAAAAAAAACTCGTTTTGCACGTGAAACTGATGCACGAAATTTATTTTCATTCAAGAAAAACGAAAAGGTAACGAAACAAAGCGGCAACCGCATTTGCTTCTGAATCGACAGATCGCCATATTTATGTAGTTCTGCAGTACGTTCGAGATGTTTCATTCAGCTTAGCTACTGCTGCCAACGTGCCTGGAGATTGTATTGCTATGGAGCGCCACATTCTGTTTGCGAGAATCGATATATTTCGTGGTTTGCCACGAAAAAAGGTCGAATGCATTCCGCGCGTATTACACCCAATCCGCGTTTCTGATCTCCGGCCGTTGCGTTTTACTAACAAATGCCGAACAATGTTTCTGAACCCACTGCGATTATCCGCTCGAATTGAAGGAATAACCAGCGTGAAGCCGAATCCAGACGAAGCGACTGGCCAATGCTGTTGCGTTGTTGTGAACGCACGATTGGCAACGATCGCGAAGCTGCGCGAGAGACTGAGAATGACGCGGGCGGCTTGATCGAAATCCGCGACACTCTCCACAAACATAATAATCATCGTGCGAGTTCACAACGTTTCACAGGAACAGGTGCTACAGCGACACCCAAACACACGGCGGTTGATAGATTTTCACTGTTACATATCACAGCTAATTCGCGAAACTGAACTGACATGTGCTTTCAGAATAAGAAAAATTCGCGACACAAACGTGACTCCATTGAAGCATGTCCGCGACTAACGCAAGTATTAACCGGTTCAATGTAGAAAAACGTCTTGTGTCCATCAAGAAATGCGCTCCTAAACCAGCAGCCATTTCTGTGGGCAATTGGCTCAGCGTTAGTCAACAGCAGGTTTGCCATCGTTATTATTCTGGAAATAGTCAAAAGGTAAAGTTGTTGCGCTGCATTCCTGTTTCACGGGCGGTCATGCAAAATAAAGCCACGTATTGGAAAGTCCAAACAATGCAAAATAAATTTCACGCCGCAAGTTCGAAACAAGTGTTTTGCGATTTTGCACAGAGCATTCAAGCACTGGACCGTGAGCAAACACCGACCGAGAACAGCGTTTACAAAACTTATCAACGCTTGACAAATGTGGGCGCAGCAATTTGGCAGGTGTTGAATGTCGACAAGTGGTCTTCAGTGAAATACCACGGTATCACGTTGCAAATGTGGTCTTTGCAACGTAAATAAATAACACGATTCCTGCACAGCCATCTTGCGAAAGACGGCGAAATAAAACATGTGAAGGCGCATACGATATAGTCGCAAAGCACTAATTTGTTGAAGGGTACTGGACATTTATTTTTTATCTCAATTCAATTCCATTTTTTAAAACTCCATAACCGTGTTGGACATTTATTTTTTTATTTTAATTCAAACACGGTAAAATGAACTCTGAAAAAACCCACACGGTAAAAGAAGCAAAATAACGCTTCACTGCAGCAGAACGTGACTTTCGAAGGCACATCCGGGAACAAAGTCTTGTCACTGAGTAAGACGGTCTTCTCCGACTCTTTTTTTCATCCCAGTAAGGGCATAACGAGTGATCTAATTCTAAGGGGACTAACTCCACTCATTCTTTCCTTAAAAGCGCCGCAGTGGTGGCGAGTCATTGGCAGCAAGAAAATGTTGAAGCGCGCAATCATGCAAAGTTTTAATAGATTCCAACCAAACGGTAAAAGCACGTCAACACACGGGCTTTTTACGACGAGAAATCTTAAAAGTTTAATGAAGCAAAGTTCGAACCATAACAATCAATACGCAGTTTAGTGAAAATCAATTAATTCAGCTACATGTGTCAACCACTTCGCAGGGCATTGACATTTCGTTTAGCTGCCAATTTGACAGTTTTAGCTTCCAGAGGAAACTTACACATTCGTTAAAAAAAAACGACAAACTTCATCAAACAAAATTACTTTCATCAAATACATTTTTCTTTCAATGTGGTCTTCCTGAAATCGTGTGCTAGTTCCTAAAAACTGTTTTGAATAACACGAACAAAAATGTAAGTTGAAACACAGCGGACAACCTTCACCACTCAACACGTTTACCGTGAGTTAAGGGGTTGTTTTTGACAATGGATAAACTTAATGTTTGTGAAAACTGATTGGATTTCCTTTACAGCAGGCTTGCACAACTCAGAAAGCTCGAAGGGCCAAATGATCAGTATAAATTTGCCGCGGGCCGCAAAAATCATATTTCATTTCCGTGTACAGATTTCACTGTACATTAGTACGGAAGAAATTGTGAAACGACAATTGTTTATTCGAGGTCGAGCTTTTGCAACATTTCTGGAATTTGAGAAAGCTTTCGCGGGTTGCAAGAAAAGCTTTCGCCGGCTGCATGCGGCGCAGTTTACAGCATTGCTTTACACATAGTTACTGTCTCTAAGCAAACTGTTTCATTCGGTTTGGATGGTTGATTTCGCTGCCAATCTGATTCAGTCGTAGTCTCCACAAGAAAACTAAACATTTTTTTACAAAAACAATACAAACCTTATGAGAAACAACAACTACCAGTAAACACATTTACGTTTTTGAGATGGTCTGGCTTATTGCGAAAACTGGTTTTCAAGCAATCGAGTTTGGAAAGGTATGCACAAAAAATAAGCATTCAAACACAGTGAACATCATTCACAATTTCAAACGCGAGTTAAGGGTCTGTTTTTGATCTTGACGATTGTGTGAAGTTATTGGTTGCATTTCCTTCACAACACTGATTTCGATGACTGTCTCTGAGCTAACCGGGTGATGGTGCTAGCATAAAACAACGTGTCCGAACTTTGTATGATGCAGCGATGTCGCTGGAAAGCTACATGCGTTCTAACTGTGACATTCATCAATAAACATTTCAATACGCGAACAAAAATGTAAAAATAGGGACAATATCTTCATGCTATCATACCATGGTGACTGCTGAAAACAAGTGTAGATTTACTTTTCATCAGGCTGAAAGCTGCAAGCAGGAGCGTAGCCAAGGGGTCATGACCCCAATTGAAATGAATCGTTGTAACATTTTCCATTTACATAAGAAGGGTTGAAGGTGTGGAGAGTGCTGTTAGGCGAGCTGCGAAGTTCGCACAGTGCTGCGCAATGTTCCCTCCAAGCTGCGCAAATGCACAGTACTGTGAGACCATTTGCGCAGTGAAATATCATTCTCGAGCAATTGCAACAATCCAAAATTCGCATGTATATCACACAGTGCTTGGGACGCTTCACTCATTGCGCGTCTGCATGGTTGCGCAGTCGCATGCGCACCGAAGCTTCGTCGCGACATCACACCTGCCACAGAAAACGACGCCAAGGAGCATCTTCACTTAGTCAGTGTGGACTGGATGGTGTACTTTCCCAGTTGCAGCTTAAACTAGTAAGCCTTGCGAAATGCAAGCTTACGAGTTTGTTAAATTGTCGACCTGCCCGCGACTGATCCCTGCCGGATACAAGGCCTTGACTCATTTCTGCGATTCAATGCAAACTGATTCTTACGCTTTGGGTGAGTGATGACCCACGAGGCGGTTCATGGAAAGTCGGCTGGGTAAAACAATAATCTTTATACAACGTAGGATATAGCCTTTACGCACAATGTAATGCGTAATTTCATAATAGAAAAGTTATTTGGCCACCACCGAGGTGTGATTGTTGCATTAATCATGTGGTATTAACGCTACCGGCCAACACCTAACACAACATGTGTATCTATATCAGAAACACGTATTTGGCGATTTTTATATTGTTACATCACAAACGGGACATGGTCGTGATGAATAAGCAGGGTTCCCACACATTTTTTAAAATCATTTTCCATACTTTTTCAATTCCTTTTCAATACTAAAATAAAAAAGTTCACTACCATTACTTCTCTTCATTTTTTGAAATTCTTTATCATGAAATTCAATTTTGCCCATTGCATAAATAAAGAAGTGCTTTGCCTTCAGTAAAATTCTGCTCTGATACTTCAAATTTCTTTTCCATCTAGGATTTCCGAACTTTTTCAATACCAAATGCGTATTTTGGCCAATTTCAATACTTTTTCAAGGTCTTGAAAACCGATTTTGAAATTCAATTCTTTTTCAATACTTTCAATACTGCGTGGGAACCCTGAATAAGACACATCCACATTGTCATGGTGCGAACTGTTCTGCATGTAGAGAGTAAAGTTAATTGAGGTTACTTCAAAAAAACTCTTTTAATCACGTACTGTACCATACTCATTTTCCTTTAGACCAAACCGGCGGTAAGCAACTTCTTTGGCGAGGCTTTGATTACAAGGGTAGGTGGGTTCTTTTCTGCTAGCGATGATTGATTTGTTTCAGCGTGTAGTACCAACCTAGACACTAGCGGCAGATTTTTATTCATTACATTACTCACACAAAATCAGGAATGTGTCGACAACGTCGACTTCAAGGCGGCAGCAGGGTGTAGGAAATGTCCTGATCTTGTGAGAGATGCGATTTTGGAGGCATTCGCAAAATGATTGTGTCACAGTTGAATGCGTCACCAACGTGATCTAACTCTGCCCGACTGTTTATCCCTCAAAGAAAAATGCCTGGCTACGCCACTGCTTAAAAGCACAACAATCTTTTGGCGCTTACTCCAATCACCTCATGTAAAGCGTTTTACACGTTCCAAGCAATTCGATTGTGACGTTGCGCACTCACACCAGCATTTCAACTCCATTTTCCATGTGTTTCTAGATTTCGTGACGCACTGGACAATGAAACTTCTCCGAACCAGAGACACCGCATCGTCAAATCAAACTTTTCTATCTATGTCCGTCAACAAGAGCAGTCGTAGAAAAGTCGATAATGTGCGTTCTGCATTATAAAACGATTTGCTCTACAACATTGTGAGAAACAAATCCTCACAACCCTGGAATATTTTCACGTATCTTCAAAACAACTCGCACAAGCACAAACATTTCCTAAATAACAGCTCGATTAACGACACGTATAAAACTCACTGAGTAAATGTTGCGACGTCATCAACTGACATAACTTCTAGGTGGACCACCTGCGCTCAAATAAAGTGCGGGGCGGGAAATTTGTTGAAAACGTCAGTTTGCTTCCAACAATAAGACCGCGCAATCACCAGCAGGCCAGCAATAATCGGTGTCTTGTGTGGCACAAAACTTCAAACCCTAATGCATCGCAAAATAAGATCTGTCCAGTGACGAAAGGCAATTAACGCATTGCCAGTCGGGCTACAGCTGATACAACAGAGGGCCGTGCAAATGAAAGGGGGGGGTACGATCGCACAGTATGTTTGCAAAAAGCTTAAAGTCGCGTTTTCGCAGAATTCACTCAAAATCATATATTCCAATTAATATATTCACCAATACTGAAAAAAGTTATGTTCCCAATAAAAGGAACAGTGAATAGCAACATGTAACTTGAGCTACAGTCTCGGGCTAATGAACTTCCCAGAAGCAGCCAACAAGCTTCGAAACTCACTACATCATTCATTTACCCATGCAGAACATGTCAATAGTCATTTGTTTCCAGCAATCTCTCTGTCGTTTTAGTTTCAGTTCGCTAACATTCCTACCTTTGCACCACCGAGAGATTGAACGACTCCCTTCGGCCACAGAACCAACGGAGAGTAACTCACCTCGAGCTACTCCGGCTTTCAAGGACGCTAGACATGGAAAACTGGACAGTATATTAAAACCAGCATTAACCGGCTGGACGGAATGCGCGCACCTGCCAACCACGACGGAACAGACGGTTTCCGATCGCTGGATAAAGTCCACAGTGGAGTCTCGAAGCTTCTTGGGTTTCGCAATGGCGTCTGATGAACTTTCATTCGTCGGGACTTACGCCGATGCCTTTTTATGTTTCTACGAGTTTTAGTCCGTTTCACTCGACTTGTATCAGTTTGGAAATGTTCATCGCGTGCAGCAGACGACGACAGCATATTTGAAGTTTTTGCATTGCCGCTGCGTTTAACCAGCAGAGCGTCTCTGTTAGACGCCAATGCAATCCGTTGGCAAACTTTAGTGTCAACATTCCTGGTGATTTTTCGCAAGTAGATTTCATCTCGTCTATTATTTGACGCTTTGTGCGCAGTTTTCGACCTCCTGGCAGCAACTTTCCGCCTGGGTTGCAACTTCTTTTCATCAACGATATTGTTCAGAGATGAGCTTGCAATGCAATGTTTTTCAGCGGAGTAGGGAAGCTCGGCGCGGTTCGTTTTTTTGCGGAGTGAAGCAGAAGAAAATGACTGCTCAGCCTCCTGTGCGGGTAATGTTGGAAAGGCAACTTGTGATTGTCGCATCGACATATCATCATGGAGCCCGACTTCCTGAGACAGCGAAAAGTCGTCAGCTTTTCTTTCATGTGTCGACCTCACTTCATTCTCAATTCGCAGGTTCTGAAAGGAAGTACCACCACTGATGAATGGAAAAGAACAACCTCTCGTTCCATTCACTTGGCAGCTACTGAAACCACTTGGCGCCGAATTGCTCACGTTTTTATTCGGCGAAAATCTCTCTTCATCGCTTGAGTTGAACGACTTCAGCGACAGACGGACAGATGAAAACGGGCGAGGAATCGACGGTGATTTTTGTCCAGTCCAATGCGAAATAACGTTTTTCGCAGTTTTGCCTCGAAACATAAACGTAGCTTCTCTGATGCGGACGTCGCCGGAAACGCGTTTCAACTTGCTTTGATTCGGATTCAGTGCAGATTTTCCGCAAACGCTTTTTGGGATCAGTGGCTTGTGTGGAAATGGAGCAGACACGAATGACTTCGATACCACCATCGCATTGTTGACNGCATTTGTCTNTTTCTGCTCGCACGCACGCTTTGCTGGAAGGGTAAATTTTGGNTTGTTCAAGACGAAGCGGGTNCTTTTCTGGGTTTTCGTAAGCGCTGCGGAATCACTGGACGTTTCGTCATCACTGCTACAGGATTCGTCGCTATCACTTGTTTCGTCGCCACTGCAATCCGTATCAGTGACGTCATCGCTGCTGACGACATCCATCAGGCTAGTTATCGCGTCAGTTTCTGCCATCACGGGAGTGTCACGATAACTGCCTCCTTTCGACGAAAGAGTAGAGTCGCCAGTCGAATGCAAAGTGGAGTCGCTGCCCTCCGCAGCTGACGTGATTGACTTTCTTTCAGTCACATCCCTTTCGTTGCTCGGGCTCACTGGATCAGCAAGCGGCGGCGTGGATCCAACTGCACGGTTACGCTCGTTTAAATTTATGTTCGTCTTTTCGCAATCATATTCACAGTTCACTTCTGAAGATTCATTGCCATCATAGTTTTTGGCGGGCTTCTTTTCAATCTTTTCGCTTTCGTGCGCAATTGATTTCGTTGAAGCCACAGCAGCACCGAGCTGGACTCCATTTTGTGTGCTCTCCACTGCGGAACGAGACGACGCCATTTTGCTTGAAACGCAGATCTTGTCGGAATCATCAGATGCTGTTTCATCAATGGATTGCACAAATTTACGACAAAACGCTTTTTTGAAATGAAACTGTGCACCAGAGGATGTCTCTAATTTTTTCTGTTTTGCGTCTTCTTTCGTGCAGTGTTTGCCCGATGAGTCAGTATTTTGTTTGACAGGTTGCAACGCAGAAGACAAGTCAGTCACACTTTCATTTCTTTTCGATCGTGCACCATCAGATACGTTTGTATCAGTCGCTTCCTGCACCGAAAATACCGTCATGTTTTTGCGCGAAGGACCTGTTGTTGGACGAGAATCCGTCTGAAGGTTCGAATAATCGCACTGGTGCATTCCACTGGCTTCTGTCGTTTGTGAGAATGCATTGCGTAAGCCAAGCAAAGCTTCGGCGGCGTCCGATTCGCTGAACTTATCCTTAGCTACTCTGCTGCACAGTGAAACAGGACTTGAACTTGGTTGCGAAAGGATGTTCGTTGATGATTCGAACTCTACGCTGCGATGGAGTCGATGGCGGCGTTTCTCACATTGTCCACCATTTTGGAGAGAAAGCATTAAACTTGGTTCATTGCAATCAGTGAGATTTACACTTCCTTCAACTGGAAAAGGACTGGTAGTATTCACGTTGAAGGAACGTCCATCACTGACACATGAGCATTTTTTAGCAACTTCATTGATTTCCGAATGCCCGCTTTTTCGCTTCCAGCCGCCATTTTGTTTCAATTGTGCTTCAGCGTCGACGTTTTCCGAAGCTGGTATTGACGAACACGCGTCGGGGAATTCCCGTCTGTTTTCTCTGTCAAGTTTCGAAGCAGCATCTTGGTTACTCGAACCACTGTCTTGTGGAAAGTGTAAATGCGACCTTGGAAACAAGCAACCTGATGTCGAAACTTCCGTAACTTGTGGCACTCTAATCGTCATCTCAGTATACGGCGTTCCGGCTGAAGTAAACGTCGCTTTATGGGTGGTTTATCCTGCAGAGTTGAGGATTGAACAATTCTTTGCCTGCCTGAGCCGGATGTAATGGGAAAGAAAGAACTGCTCGAGTTGCTGCGGCAGCACAACGAAGGGTGGGTGTTGACCACACAAGATGCATCGCCAGTGGTTGGGAAGCCTTGAAACGAAGGAGAATTTGAACGAGAATCTTCCCTTGTGCTCAAGCTTCTAGTATCCCGTCTAGAAACATCTGGTGAGCTGACACTGTTATTTTCAGCGTCGCTGGATTCACTGAAACAGCTCAGAGGGAAGTCCGGTGAAACAGAACAACGATCATTTCTCTGTGGAACCACGTGGGAAACATAATGCGCTTCGCAGTTCCATGGTATTGCACCGTCCTGGAGACGTTCGTAACGGATCGCCATTTTTCTTTAAACGCTTTTCACAACAGCAACACCAAACAGCTCACAACTTCAAACTATCAGTGTCAGTTTATCACATTCACTCCAAAAACCTAAAAGCTACATGTTTCCTGTGAACTGCAAACTGTTTTTAATTTAAGTTTTATGTCGAAAAAATCATAGTCGATCTGTCACACGAAATGATCATAAATTTAATTCTTATGTCCTTCGTCAGGATACAAGTATGACTTGTTTCCTGAGACTTTCCAACGTTTCATATTCACTGTTTTTTTTCAGGTAACAAACACATGAAGAGGTTGAGTTTGATTGTAAAATACGTTTCACATTAGTCAATGAATGCACGTTTTGCGGCCGTATAATGTATTTTCACGGTTTGCTGCCTTTTAAAGTATGGAATTCAAATTGAAATCGCGGTTGGCTGGCGTATAAAGTACGGAATTCAAGGCGCGAAAGGGAACGCGTTGTAGTTCCAATAATCTCGCAATGATATCTTTTGTTTCAAGGTTGTTACAACAATTTTCCTGGTTTTGCTATAACCACAAACCAATCACACTTTGCAAAACCCAACTTCTCTTGAGAGAAACGCAGAAGAGGACACGGTTATTGTATACTGTTCACGAATTGTACAGGTCATGACCTTGTAATATGCATTAAATCTTCACAACGAGGTGCCATTTGCGACGAAGTAGAAACCACAGTTCTCTATTACCAGATGCGACAACCGTGACGTAACGCGCAAATCTTCCGAGCAAACCACAATCGCACGGATAGAACACGCAGAACACATTGATGGCTGGCCTGGTGGGCAGCAACAGGAAAAACAAAGTTTTACACTGCGTTCTTGCCCAAACCACCACCACTGTTGACTGCCATCGCCACTATTATAAATCATTGCGAACTACCCGTTTTCACCACAAACGATTTCTACCGTTTTTTGTATACGGTTTTTACATAAGATTTCTGGGTAAAAGATCGCGACAAAAATCATCAAAAAAAACTGTTGTGCGGAAATTGATTTTGAACATTCCAACCTTTGTAACAACCACTTTTCCACGAACTTAACGTCAACTTTCCTTTCTTTTGCAAACATGCCACCAACATCTGTTCATGGTTCAAATTCAATCAACACAATTTGCATTTATCGCTCACTGTTGTGTTTGTACAAAAATTGCAGGCATTTTTTTCTACAGATCCAGAAAATATTAGAAATTTTACAAAAGTTGTCGAGAAACAGAAGTTTAAAAAATTTTTAGCTGCTAATTCTCCAAGTGCCCATCGTACACACAACACGAACTGAAATTCGTTTGGCCAGGCACCATCGCCTTAACTCGATTTCTTAGTGATGCCAAGTACGTCTCAGCGCGGCGGGCGTGCGTGTGCATGATC
>JGI24021J15306_10012953_pt1 | contig 10373 bp, 5 predicted proteins | sample Ectturendosymbi1_FD_15306 | JGI IMG/M metagenome (IMG submission 15306) | reverse complement strand
TTTCCATAACCCTTTCGCATCCAAGCAGACGACTGTTGCTCTGTAGCAGTTCATATTTTTGTGCCAAGAGGAGGTCAATTCTCCCACTTCTGAAAAGCCAGCCGCTTGAGGAGCCATGCGCACTGTGGTGTACAAAGCTTCACAAGTTGTGCAGAAGCATTTCATGCTGAACCTCGCAATTTGTTTATCGAATTTATACATGAGGTGCGAAGCGCGACCTGACTCCCCATTGAGAGAACGCAGAAAGTCTTTAAGGTATGTTAAAGATTTAAACAGTGTTTGATTAAATGACGAGTCCAGATCAGGGATCACCAACATGGTACCCGTGGGCACCAGGTCGTCCGCACGGACCATGTGGGTAACCCGCGGGCTTGCAGTCTTCACATTGATGAATATCTTTAATTATTAATGATACATAATTGAAAACAAATTGAGCAAAATTTTATTTCAGAAGTGTGTGTATCAAACTGGCAGCCCTTCACATGAGTCGGTACCAAAAAGCAGCTCTCAGTTCCAAAAAGGTTGGTGACCCCTGGTCTAGATAGACTAGAGGTATTAATTGTTGTATTCAACCATAACCTCATAAAACTTGTATTTTACTGCAAATGAAAGCACTATGTATCCGAGTTACTATGATAAAGTATATGAGCTTCTATGGTAGAGTTTTCACCTGTTTGCATAATTCATCACTTCACCTAAATCATCACTTTTTTTCTAAACCCCTTGACGTGACAAATTAAGCAAATTCTACTGTACAACCAAATTTTGACTTTTTAGCCCACTGTAATGCAGTATATCAACTCATGTCAACACACATCTTATACCTCAACTGATGCACTCACATATTCAATTAACATGTGGAGCTGGTGTACAAGTGTATCGTACTTTGAAATCATGCATTGAGCTGCGATTTTTGCACCACTTTGCAACTCCATAACCCGCTAGTCAATTGTGCTGGAGAGCTGTCCAAACCCTGAAAATACTCGGCCAGTCTTCTAGTTAACAATGAAAAAAATCATTTTGGTTTTGGGTTTCAGTTTTTTTGCAGGTGATGTCATAAATGGAGTAGGTTTAGGCCTTTTGGCCAAGGTTGTTGGGCCCTGGGCCCCAACCACAAGGTGAAAAGTATTTCACTCAAGTTTTTAGTGGAAACAAGGCTGTAATCTGAGTCTTTCTAGGGTTTCAGGTTCAAAAGTTAGGGTAAAATTACTAATTTTTGGTGAAATTCTATATTTTGTTTTTCTTTGCGAAACTTCTGAACCAGAAATGCTAATCAAAGACTCAGATTTTAGCCTATTTTCACTAAAAACTTCATCAAAAAACTTTCCTCTTGCGGTTGGACCCAGGGCCTAATAACCACAGCTAAACAGGCCTAAACCTATCCCACTTGTGACGGCATCCACTAAAAACCCAAAACCTACAATTTTTTTCATAGCAAACTAGAAGACTGACTGAGTCTTTTGAGGGTTTGAACATCTCTCTAGCACAATCAACTGGTTAGTTATGGAGTTGCAAAGACTTAGCCAATATGGGCAAATTATACCTTTTAAAGAAAAACTTGCCCAGCTCCGAAGGTGTTGACATGAGCATTCTGACAAATATTTGATCAAAAAATTTTTGAAACTGATGTTCTCTGAAACCTAAAAATGTGTACATTACAAAACTAGGTGTTATGTTGTTTCACACAACCTACCTCTTGGATTGTGTACAGCATCATGATACAATGTGCATCGCTTAAGATGTTTTTTTGTTTTTCCATGAGATAACAAATCTGTGTAGTGAGGTCGCATTACAGACATGCAAATTTTGCAAATAGCACGATACTCATCCCCAGGATAACTCATAATCCAATCTTTCAAATCATCATCACATTCCCATTCTTTCTTGTACTTTCTTTTATATTTACTCCATTTACCCATTGCTTTGTATGTTTCACAGCATTCCACAAAGAAACTAAGACTAATACATTAGTTTTGCACAATACGCACAGAAGTGTATATATAATGGACTTAGATAGCTACACTACCAAATTGAATAAAAGATTTTGGTAAACCACTATCAGTTCTGCACCAAGAAAAATAGTAAAAAACAAGATTTGGCTTCAAGCATTCAGACACACCTCAAAAGTACAACCCAGTAAATATTGTTTACATGAAAATCTGCAAGGTTTCAAAAAAGAGTTCTCTTTTTCATACGTAATACAGCACATTTAGATGAAATGACCTGAAATTTAAGTATAATGCACTGAGAACTCCATACACAAATTCTTATTTATCACAACGGTTGTGCTTCATTTGTCTAGTTGACATAATATGTTGCAATCGGAAAGCCCTAGTATCATGCATGCAAAGCTTCACACTGTGGCAGCAAGCATCAGGGATCACATGCCAGGATTGCTCTATTTTCGCTTGTTCACACCACTTACACACACTTACTATTCTTCAGGCACATCCCGTTTGTGGAGAATTGCACATTCAACATCGTTCCAACCAAAAGGTTAGTTCAGTTTTAACTTCACTATAATGTACACATGAAAAAGAGTCAAGAAAAAATGAGGGGGAAAAGGCTTCAAATAGTGTCCACAAGTCAACCCACACAAATCATGCTGCACATAATTCAACTTTGCACTACTCAACTTTGTGCAAATTAACCTCTCATGCTCAATCTCATGCAACTCAACCTCATGCACTTCAGCATCATGCAGCTTAACCTCTTTTCAGCACTGAATACCAAGTATAAATAGCATATATAAGCATATTCTGTTTTGTCAAATGTGGAAGTAGTTATTTCCATGTGTCTTAACTACTAGAGATCAACCGATATATCGGCCGATATTTGGGCTTTACCAATATATTGGTATCGGCCATTCAATAGGTGTTGACAAAAACACTGATATATTCCTCACGCATCCAGATAAACTTGCGCAAGAAAGCACAACGAAGCAAGTCAAGACAGTCATCTTGCAGCAACGCTGGCAGGTGCAGTTTCATAAACAAGCAGACAAGATGAACCATGGACTACGTGTCGGTCGTCACAGCTGGAACAAAAGCAGCATCAGAAAGTTTCGCAATGCTTGCAGCTCATTGTCTATTTAGACTGCGCTACCATGCACAGATGTTGTGTATGAATAAACCCCAGTTGTACTTCTGAGAAGTTTTCGCATCACGAAAAGTTTGACTGTAACTTAAGGTGCAGAAGTCAAATCAATGCCTACTTTAGCACAGATTAATTTGAACAAAAGTTTGCATATTGAAAAATGAATTGCGTAATGTTAAACAACACGTGAGGTGTTATAGATATGCTTACAAATGCAATCACTATTCACTAGTGACACCAACTGTCACTGTGAAACAGTTGCACGTAACATCTTGAAAGGATTATAATTTTCTCAACTTGATGTATTAAGCTATAAGCATGCTACTTTATACTGAACGCAAGCTAAAATGTCCTGATCATGGGTAAAGTTAATCAACATTTTCCACAAGGCACGTAATGATAATTGTGATCTCACAATCCAAGCTGTTGCAAGTCGCAACGCGCTGGTTTGTGGACGTGACACACAAGTTATGGAAACGCTACTCCAGCATTTCAAAATAATGTTGAAGTGATGATTTGGCGATTAGTCCGATAAATTCTTGGTCATTTCAAAAACGTTTCAGTCTATGACCAAAAATTAACAAAAAAACAGGTCACTACAGCATGTATCCACATGTCTTTATTTGATTAATACAATGTTTACATAACAATTTGATTTTCAGTAACTTTAGTCTTTATGCTAACCCAATGAATAACTCCCATGCAAGATTGTTCTTCAACAGTTAGGCCAGGGGTGCACAAATGTAGTCGCACACTCATGATGTGCAACCAAAAACTCAGTGTCCACAAATGTCATTTGTAGTGATGTAGCAGTGTTCAGTTTCAGCTCTGGTATTCCTTTTTCTCCCTATTCTTATCTCATTTCCCATACATAATATGTTTTGGGTTAAGCAAAATAAGGTATCGTTGCCACAACATAGATAGATGGAATGGAGTATAGATGACTTCAGTTCAGGGGTTATATGTGTGCGCTACTAAAAGTTGCGCACACTACTACTATTCACAGAAAATATTGCGCATCGCATCTAAGTAGTTCATTTATACAAGCTGTAATTCTATGCAGAAGTGATTCATTCCTTTTTAGTTTGCAATAACTTTCTACAAAATAAGTTGCTTTTCTTCAGAAGCGAATGTAACTAGCTCTTTAATCATACACATCCAGTTTCAAAACATTAGTAATCAAAGAAAATCAGAAGTTTACAGCCACGTCTTATACGACAAGGCTCAACAAAAACCGAAATACAATTTGTGCTCTACTATTCAAAAGGAGGTGCTTCAAGCACCGAAAGTTTGATCAACCATTTGACATCAAAGCGCAGTATACATGTAATCAATGAGACTGACAACCACGAAACCATTCTGGCATAGAAAGAGATCCTATCAAAAATTGTGAAAAAAGAAATGACTTTTTTAGACTACAACTACAAATGAGGCCAGATAACCTTGAAAAACTGTACCATGCCTTACTTACATACAAGCCCATATCAGTGGAACCAGAGGGTTTTTCATTGACAGCATTATTGGTCACTGATGCTAATCCAAGCATATCATCCTTGTCATGTGACCTAAACCCTTACTCAAATCCTAAGGTAGTGTCTAAGCAACCGCATCTGGTTTGCGCTGTCAAAGGACTAAAAAAATGTATCCAGTTTTGTACCAGATACAAAGCTCAGTTCATGACATTAGCAGCACTGCAAACATGCTTGAGTGGGACATTTCTATTCATGCTGTGCAAGAGGTCATTGGTTTCAGTCTCATCAGGGTTGATTTGACTTTGACACTACAGATGATGCTTTGGATGTTATGACATAAGATTGTATGTTTCATAATCTGCTTTGGGAGCACTTTTGATGTACGGTACTTTCTTGAAACTTTTGAAAACCAAACACAGGTTTAGATTTAGGGTTTTGGATTAGGGTAAGTGTTTAGGGTTTACAGATTAGGATTTTAGGGCTAGGTTTTTAGAGCTACAGTTTCTGGGTTAGGGTTTTAGGGCCAACCCTAACTGTAAAACCTAGGGCTTAGTGTTACAAAAAAAACTAATCACCAGTTTAATCATTTTCTATGAGAAGCAGCTGACATGACAAGAATTGGTCATATATTTCCCAGAGGTCCGCAATTTCACTGGATACGTTTTTTAGTCCTTCAAAATCGAAAACCAGATACAATTGACTAGAGTAATGATATCAACTGCGCTATGCCCGCATTTGATGCTGTGCGGTTTGGGAAAATTTCAATGCGTACTTGACGCGCCACGTGACTTAATAATTGGAAACCATGGCAGTGCCACATACCACATAGACATTTAATGATGATTTTTTGCAAAACAAAACTTTTCGGAAGTTATTGTTTTTGGGTGTGTAGTTGTTGTTATTGTGTACAGCTTTTACCTGCCTTTTATCTCTGACTATGGCTGGAGATGCACAAATAGTATATTGCCAACAGAAAGCTTAAATTGGTATTCTTTCTCCCTGCAATTTGCATGCTGCAGTCACTGCATTAAACTGACATGCAAATGTGGAACTATAGGTCGCTAACTGCTAGGCATTTTGACTAGCAGAATGCTTTCAGGTCTGCAAGTTTAATGTTTGTTAACTACCCATTCTTCTGTATCGTATGAACATGGGATATATCTGTACACTATACATACTGCTCTGACTATATGGCAACACTGCTTTGAATGTGTGACATCTCTCCATCGACAGTGTAATGCGCAATTCAATGTGAATGAGTTACCTTGCCATGCTGACTAGATCTGTGATAGTAGCTGAAACATCTAATGCAGTGGTTCTCAGTTTCACGAATCGTCCCCTTGTGGACAATTTTGAGGGACAAGAAGGCGAAAAAAATGAAAAAACAAAGGGATGATGATGATGGGAGGGCAAACAGCACAATGGGACGACAATGCTCAACCATTAACACTTTGAGAACCGGCGTAAAATATATTCGTACTTCGATTTCGACCTAAAAAACAGCAGTTTTTGGTTGCCTTACCAATGCCCTAGCTCCTCAGCTCTAGCATCTGGCAATTTATGGCCAAAAAATTGCGAGCCAATTTATTCGTTAAAGGGTTAATGACTTGAATCATAGCCTACTTTCCAATAACACTTTGATTTACAAAATTGAGTCATTGGTTTGACGCCCAGGGCCCGATGACCTCGGCCAAAATGCATGAACCTACCCCAATTATGACGTCACCCGGACATGAAAACTAAAACCCAAACTTTTTCAATTAAAAAAAAATTCACTACATGACTTCCCATATCTTAAAGGGTTTGAACAGCTCTCTTACTCAATCGGCTACCGAGTTATGGTCGTGCAAAGTTCAGCAACAAAGTGGTGCATGTGGGACCAAAAGGGTTAAGCTGGTTGCAAGAATTTTTGTATTGCAACTTTTTTTATTTTTCACACACAACTTTTATCAAGTAGGCCAATTGTGAAAAATGTAGAAGAGTTATTAAAAAAACATGCTTTAGAACTATTTCAGTATAGTTATGTTCTCTGATAACCGATTTGAACTGAACAGTGACCTAAAAGCAATTATAGAAATGACACAGCCAAACATCAGTCCAGAACTGTACGCCAAATTGATAAAATTTCGAGCAACTCCATGCAATGTGGAGGTTTCAGCATGCCATGCAAACTGTTGGCAAATGATCGCCATTTCTCACCAGATGTTTGGAAATATTTAATACTATATGTAAATAAATTGCTTGAGTAAATCACTGTCGTTTAAAATGCTTACGTGGGTCATTCTCTATCAAATGAACCAAAAAAATTACAAAAGTCAACCCATCATATCAGATTTTCCTCAACTTTAATAAGCAGAAAGAACTTTTCATGCTGATTCCAAAACACTAAATTTTTTTTAATTGGTTAAGGTTTCGCAAAGTTATGGACCATACAAAATGACTACTTTTTGTGGTCAATGAAGCATAATGACTAGCAAGAAAATCATCAACTAACTTTAAAACTAAATCATTCTCAGTGTAATCATTTAATTGTTGTGAAAGCTTGACAAAAGGTTGTCTCAAGTATCTATCTTCACCAGTGAAGAAAATTTTCAAAAATCTATGTGCTTACCCAATTTTTGTGTAAATAAAATGGGTAGTCATCAAAATCACTCATGCGTGACTTAAATTTTAAATGGTAATAACTAGACGACAAAACATTAGCATGTGCAATACATCATCTGAAAGCTCTCACTGAGGAGATTTTAGTCTTAAAATATCCTCATTGCTTATTTTGTTTCGTTTGAATGAACATCCCACAAAGTTTTTGTCTAAGATTTCAATGTAATTACGCTTTAAAGCATTGTACTACATAAATTCTGCATATTTCAGAAGCTGTTGGAAACTGCAAAAACTTGCCATGCTCATAACGCCTGAAGTCTAACAAACAGCAAAATCAAGCCAGTCATTATTTTCATTGGCAACCAAAACTTTTCCACAGATCTGATCTTTCGCAGTCAACGCACTTGAGGTGATAAAAACAATGTTTCAGTCAAGTTGCAACCAGCTGTGCGTTAACCATTGTCTAATCCATTTAGAACAGATGCTAGGGTGAACTATTCCTCACTGAACTATTCCTCACCAAGTACAACATGGCATTGGAAAATGATCGTTTGCCCACCACATGGCAAGACAAGAGCTTGAGCTAATGTTTCACAACAATGGGTTGTTACATCATAATGTAATAATTGCTGCAGGCCGAACTGTCCTAAGTGCAATGCTGGCAAACAACTTCAGTACATCCACATGTTTTGTGATTTTTGAGCTGATTAAGTTCATGTGCCTTGGCCCAACACTGAGTTACTCGCACAAAAACTTTAACCAGTGTCCACACCAACTACACCTTGCTCTCGCCCCACGGCAAGTTCAACCCGCACGCATCCCAGTGCGGGTTCCCACACCACCCCACAAATGCGGGTACCTACAACTCGTGCAGGTTAACACATCCCGCACATAATTCTAATATGTACTATGTGTTTTCTGTACTGTAGAAATAGCATTGAAACAAGTTTATAGCAGCTATTCGCACAACAAGAAGTGGTTAGGAAACCACCTCACATTACACGGTTTGAATAAAGCGGTCAGTTTTGTCACTCAAATGGCGCCAACCTGGTAGCATAACGATTACATTTCAACTCTACTATGCCAATGCTTGTCAGTTCACCTCTCATCTTGGCGCCTTGCATTTTTATGACAGTAACTTGCACATTTCAATTTGTGGGACCAGTTTTTCTTTACTTTTTTCAAAACTTTCCCAGCTTTTGTTTTAGGGTTTAGGTTTAGCGTTAGCTTAGAACAGCTATGTCCAACCAAAATGGCTTACTGAGCCAAAATGATGTTTGTATTTTAACCAGGGCCGCATAATGAGTGACATATCAGTGAGGGCCGGACATTGAATGGCTTACTTTGATCTTAGCAAACTATATTTAGCTTCAGCCAAAGTACTGAATGCCTTCGAATCCTAACTGCAATGGTAACAGACATGTTAAAGTGGCCCTGAGGACTACTGAGGACTGCCTGTATCAAAAATGTCAAATTCAAGATTATCAAAATAAGAACTGGTCGTTAGTCTATAGGATACTTTCACTGCAGCTAAAACCTAAACAGGGCCGCACAAATCCTTCGACTGGGCCGCAGGTTGGACATAGAGGGCTTAGAATTATCTTATTGTTAGCTTAGCGTTAGCATTAGCATTAGGTTATGACTACAGTCACGGTTAGGTTGACTTTTCCTTTGGCGTTTACGATGTTTCTACTAAGCCTAATGCATTCTCGTCGTGCATTACTGTCACATTACAGGTGGTCGAATAAATAAGGTGTCAAATTTAAAGATACATGGGCAGTTCTGTAACCACTGCCCAACAAGAAAATTCAGAATGGTTATGGCATGTTGATTATGCCATGTTGATTATGCCACATTTAACACTGAATTCGTATCAGTAATTGCAGAGTGAACCCAGTCAAGTAGAGAACTCTTTTGCTGTTATGTCAATGGGTGTCAGTTGACTCTGTTTGGTTGAACCAAGGTGATGCAGCATTGCAGCTGCAAGTTGCAACCTGCAACAAATAGTGCCCAACATGTCGATGGCTAGAACTCTTCCCCGTTCACAGTCATCTTGAGCTACCTTCCTGGATTATTACATTTGCACACTTCTCTTGACTGATGTGCTTAACAGCAGATTTGGGATGATTCTTTGAGGTGCTCTTGACTAAACAAGAGAAAACAATGGCTTGGCCAGAGTGAAAGCCTGAAAGGTAATTTCTGTTTTGCTATAATATAAACTAGTTAATTTCATGTGATTAGGTGAGTGGTTTTTGTGCTTCATTCATGTGATCTATGTTGACAAAGGACACTTTTATTGCATACTGAACACCTTGGATTTCTGGAGCTTAATGAAAGGCTGACCAAAAAAAGTTATCGGTTCAGACAGTTGCAGCCTCAACTGCAAGCACACAAAGCTCACAGTACATTGCGGCAACAAGCAACAATAGNGATCACACCCATAATCACTCTGTTATTGCTTGTGCACACCCCTCACATACGGTACTTTTTGAACGGAGCAGGTGCTTTTTGTCAATTTTGAAGCACTTGACAGGTGTATTTTGAACGGACTGTCCTAACATCCTAAGTATACGTTTAAATCGATTGTGTATAATGAAGCCATTCATCTGAGAAGATTAAATGAAAGACAATCAGATTTCAACAAAAGTATAGATAGACTGTATAGAAAAGCTTTAAAATTGCAGTTCTCGACAAGGATGGTGAAAGGCATTATTAGCAAAGGAATGGACTAAAAGAAAAAGTCCAGAAAAAAGCAGGGAAAAGGGCAAATTATTGGTCTGGGCCTCTGGTTTCCCTCATCTCCTTAAGCTCTGACAAAGAGAGAGATTACTGCAGCCTTAGGCTATGATTACGTAAAAGAGAGAGTAGACCACTAGCATTAAGGCACTACTTAAATAACNANAAGAAAATGGCCCATGACCAACTGAGCTTGCAACCACTGAAAATTGTCTTCTTCGCCCTGCAGACATTCGCCTTATGTGGCAACTGTGGCATACTGGTAAGCAGGGTTACCAAATATTTTCCAATATGATATGTACTTTCCACAATGGGTATAAGCAAACAGTCGATCAGCAAATGTTTAATAGGAAATTGATTTTACGTGAAATTACGCATCCTCAGTCCTGAAAATTGCAAGCAAAGCCTACGGGTGAAAAGTTGAAAGGCTGAAGTAACAGCAGAGAAAAAACAAACTCAAGACTACAA
>JGI24021J15306_10012948_pt1 | contig 10375 bp, 6 predicted proteins | sample Ectturendosymbi1_FD_15306 | JGI IMG/M metagenome (IMG submission 15306) | reverse complement strand
ACTGCAAAAATATCAGGCTGCGCATTAAAACAGGGGAGTGAAACACACTCATCCCTACGTTAGAGCCATTTATCACTGCAAAATGAGGCTGCGCTAAGGTCATGTCAAATACGAGCAGTTGAGAATTGAAGGTGTGCGGCTGGACTGGCTAGCGCAGACCCTGGTTTGCGAGGTCGAATTTTACTGAACTACACAAGAATTGAGAATTCGCATAAAATATGCAAGAAAACGTTTGTTTTTTTTGATGTACAGAAGTCTACCGGCCCGTAACCAGGAGGGAGCGAAGCCTCTCCTAGAAAAATTTTCGTCCGCGCAGTAAAAATGTGTTGACGTATTTCGAAACTATTGGACATAGTTTTAAAAAATTGTCCCTCTCTTAGAAAGCTCTTCTCCCCCCCTGATATCCCAAGCTGGTTACGGGCCTGGAAGTCCAGCAAACGTTTAGTTTTCCTTCTTCCCTGCTGAGACATTATCAAATGCCTGAATGCTTCTGTGTTAACAACAGCGGTGTTTGAGCTCGTGCAACAGTTTTATCATGCACAGAAATTGCTTATGTAGTCAATGCGTTTAGCGCTTGCGCTGATCAGCCTTAGCAGACAAAATAAAGGCAATTGTTTCAGATAAAGTGAACTATGGCGGAGCACAATCATAACATGCGTAGTGGACGAAAGATCTGCAGAAACTGGTGAGATGGTTTCTGGACGCAGACGATAACAAAGATTCCTCCCGTATCTGATCCCCTTGAGGTGACGAATTAAGCAAATTCTACTGTATTAATTACTGTGCTTACCTCGGTCGATGTCTGCGATGTAGAGGAACAGTGATCATGGATATTGCAGCAACGCTCATTAGAAAGCGAGGTATGTTGCACGCTATTCAAACACAGAAGCCACCAATCAAGCTGACAGCAAAAGCGCAGACGTGTACTGACACGTTTACTGATTAGTGATTACAAATGTTATTTGCTAAGCCTACCGGTTTTATTCAGAACCGCAGAATATTCAATCACAGCAAAACCAGGAAAGGAATAAGCCATCTTTAATAAGTCACCTTCAAGCACAAAATAATATGTGACCAAGAAACGTGCTTGCAATCGTTGTATTCATTTCCCCCATCCAGTTCTAAAGAATAAGCTATAGGGTGCATTCCATTCGTGAAAGTTCAACAGATTTAAAGCTTTGTCCCGTCGTCCTCCATTGCTTCATTGTCGACAGCTTGAGTTTGAAATGAGCTCATCATCTTCATTTTCTCCAGACTTTTGGGGAACGCTTGGTTTTGCTATTACCTTGACTCCAAGCAAATCTTCCGGCAAAGTCATCGGGGCTGAAACATGTTAGTGTTTTTTCTCCTAAATTCTAAATTGTTTAGAAAACAAATACATTTTAAAATGCACAAAGGACATATTTAAAATGCATTGCATCAGATGTTTTTGCAAACTACAGTTCACACGTACAAAAACTGAAAATAGTGTGCAACACGAAAAATTTATGTTTTCTGAAACAAAAGCACTTCAAAAGTTTGATTACAGGCTCAGGCTCGCCCTTTCGTCAAAGACGTCAGCGGAATTGCTTATTACAAATTACATTCAAAATTTGTTAGCATGAAACTGATTAACCCTATACTTTTGTCAAACGCTTGTAAAGGAAAACGGAAATTTTGCTGAATTCGAAAAACACATTTCAAATACAAGTTGCTTCTTTAAAAGCACATTGAGATGACATTTACGGAAGACCATGAAATGGAAGTAGATTCGTTTTGAATAACCAACCATGCTAACATCAAGCACCATTCTCAATCCAACATTTAGTCAAGGTATAAAAAGCTAAAGCCGATCGGGTTCGTTATATCGTATTTATAGGTGAGAGCAGGAGCAGGCAGCAAAATATACTGTACGTTAAAAAATCTGTTTGCACGCAAACGTAGAAAATGTTACAAGGAAGTGTTTGGGAGGTCACTTTGACCCTATAAAGAAATGTTCAACAATTCTGGCTCAGTGAAGTTGAGAAATTGTTGTTCTCATCTAAATACTCCTCAGCCCTTGAAAATATGTTGCTAACTTCAGAATAGGTCTAGTAGAGCAGAACTCTGCAAACGACATTCACGAAACAAGCCCGATTTGGTCTCAATGAGACAACGAAGACAATCCGTAACACCCACGTTTTACATTTAAAGGGCTTTAGCGCAGTCAACATACGAAGTAGAGCAGTTGCCTTGGGCATATTGCCGTGTAGATGCAGTTGTTTATGTATTTTTCAATTAGTTAGCGAAGTTAATGTATACTTAATGTTTTTAGGAAGCATGCTCCACAATTTTGCAACCTGAAAAGAAATTAAGATTTGCGTATTAAACTTTTTACCAAGAGGTAACGCGAAGTTTTCACCGTAGTGTTACTACAACTTTGTAAATTGAGAAATAAGTGGTGGAACCACCTTTTGTAGATAGTTAGCCTTCCAATATATGATAACATTATAAAAGTTGATGAAAATGTGAAGATTCAAACGATCAGATAAAAGTGGAAAATGAAAGATCGCGCAAAATTTTTGCATGAGAAGTATTTTTCATACACCCTAATATTAATTAAGCCGCGATTGTTTTCAGGCTTGCCAAAACATCACTATTGGCGCTAAAAGCATTATCATGAACAATGCCGCCGTAATCAAGCTGAGGTAGGTAGAATACACTTGCGATATAGAATAAGCAAAGCTTGTCATGAACTAGGCGTTTGAATATTTATTCTAGTCTGGACTTTGTCAAGCATTTCCAGTAAATGATGTGTGCTAGCAAGATACTGGAAAGTAAGCCAAAATGCTTGTGATTATCTACTTTGACTAACTGTTTATGGAGGAGAATAAAAGGTTGGTGAAGCAAAGGTTTTCGGGAAAATGAATCTTCGTGACTAAGGTTCGAACAAACTTAAGTCACTTCAAATGGTATTGCGCAGCTCATTGGGATTCGTGGATGAACAAAGTAGGACGGTATCATCTGAAAACATCAAAATTGTTGAAAAAACATACACCAAAAAAAGAAGTGATCTTACCCAGAGCCCAAGAGGATACCATAAGTCAGTGGTTCTTAACCGGGGGTACATGTACCCCTTGGGGGTACGAAACACCGAAACAGGGGTTACGAAGCACCAAAATTTTCATGAATACACCCCCTGAAAATTAAAAAATGTGTTGTCGATTGTTGTGAATGCAGTAAACTTTATCAGAGGTCAAGCCTTGAATCACCTTCTGTTCAGAGTTTTTTGTAACGGGGTTTAAGCTCAACACAAAGTTCTTCTTTTCCACGCAAAAGTGAGGTGGCTATCCCCTTGTCGTGCGCATACTCGTGTTTTTGAGTTGCACAAAGAAATCGAGCAGTTTCTGAGACACGGAGATGGTAGCACAGGAGAGCAATTCAAAAACGAGGAGTTAATTATATCCCTGGGCACGGGCTACCTTGCAGATATATTCAGCCGCCTTAACGACTTGAACACCTCCATTCACGGAACAGCGATGAACATGATCAGAAGTAAGAAAGGATATCTGCCTTCACTAATAAACTTCCAATCTGGATTAGTCGCATTGGATCGGGCTACTATGCTGATTTTCCACATCTTGAAGTTTCTAATGGAAAAATATCGTTACCCGTTTCATTGAAATATAAAAATGCATTTGCAAGTGTTACGGAAGCCCTTCCACGGATACTTTCAACCAGGAGATACTTTTGTTTCACAAGGTGGATGCAGGACCCATTATTTTTTACCTAAAATCCATGGATAACAATGATGGAATGAAGGAAGATCCAGATGAAATGAAAGCCAGTAAAAAAATAAAAATGGAGTTCCATTCCATGCATTTAGATACCTTCTGGTGCATGCAACACACGATTTTCTCCAGTTAGCAAAGACAGCTTTGGACGTCCTAGCGCTATTTGCAACAGGCTACTTATGTGAAATCGGTTTCTCAGCTCTTGCACATCAAAACTAAGGCATGGAATCTTTCAGAGCTCGGTGATGACATGTGAGTAGCTATCTCAAACAAAGAGCCTCGCTGCAGCATGATCAATAAAAAAACAACAGAAAAGCCATTAACTATGTTTGATTGTTGGAATAATTTGCAAATTCATTGTATCGTTACATTCATTGCAATGAAATTGTGTTAGTATGAATTGTACTATTTGATTTCAGACAACGGGTACGAGAAAATTTCATGAAAGCTCAGGGGGTACGAGTGGGTAGAAAGGTTAAGAACCACTGCCATAAGTGGTATGCACTGGCATTGACAAGATACTATTTAGCGAAGCCACTTCAGCAGACGAAAGATATGAATAAACTAACTTGTTGACACAGTTATTTATAAGAAGTCGTCCAACTATGAAGAAATGAATCCAAAGCATTGTCGAACGTGTTAATGTATTTGAAAAAACTGAATGAGAATAAGTGCCCTTATCTTATGCAGAATATGGTTTAGCAGCAACCTCAAGTAGTTATGGTGAAGTGTTTTTTTCTTGAATCCTGAATTACCTGGATTGAACAGCCATGTTCGCTGCCGGTGTACGAATATACCGTACCTAAAAATCCCGCATGAGCCGCTATTTTCGCCTCGATTTGCAACTCCGTAACTCACCGGTCGATCGTGCTAGAGAGCTGTTCAAACCCTCAAAAGACTGGGCAAGTCTTCGAGCCGGCAAAGAAAAAAAAAATTTGGTTTCGAGTTTTTTTGTGAGTGGCGTCATAAGTGAGGTAGGTTTCTGGCCACTTCGGCTCATGTTACCTGGCCTAGGGCCCAACCCCTAAACGGAAATATTTCTCTCAATATTTGATTGGAAACGAGGCTATAATCCGAGTATTTTGAGGCATTGAACGACTGTCTAGCTATTCTGGTTCAAAAGTTGTGGCCTAAAAACAACAACTTAATTATCTTATTAAGGGATTAATTAATTACATTATTTTGTTGTTTTTTGGTCGTAACTTTTGAACCCGAAAACCCAGCGAGTCATCCAAAGTATCACAAGATTCACATTTTAGCCTAGTTTCCAATAAAAACTTGAGCGAAATACTACCATCTAGTGCAGCTATGTCCAACCCGCGGTCCGCATGCGGCCCAGTCGAAGGTTTTGTGCGGCCCAGCTTAGGCTTTCACTGTAGCAAAAGTACCCTAGATACTGATAGCCTGTCCTTTTTCTGACAATCTTGAATTTGACATTTTTGATTCAGGTGGTCCTCAGTGCCACTTTATCGCCTCTTTCACCATTGCAGTTAGGATTCGTACGCTTTCAGTACATTAGCTGAAGTTAAGTCTAGTTTGATACGATCAATGTAAGCCGTTCAACGTGCGGCCCTCATTACTGTGTCATCGAATGTGTGGCCCTGGTTAAGAGAGTGGCATAGTTTTTGGCTCAGTAAGCCATTTGGGTTGGACATAGCTAATTTAGTGGTTTGGGCCCCGGGTGAAGAAGCCTAAAACTACTCCACTTATAACGTCATTCACAAAAAAATCCGAAACTAAAATCCAAAAAGTGTTGCTTCATTGCCGACTCAAAGACTGCCTAGTTCTTGAGGGTTTGAACAGCTCTCGCGCACAATCACCTGGCGAGTTTCGCAGTTGCTAACAGAGGTGGCTGGAGTTACTTTTTCAGACTCTGACTCCGCTCCTGTTCCTAAATTTTTGAATCCGGATCTGGAAATTTTTCAAATTTGAGAATCCGAAACCTGTTCAGACTCCGGCTATCATCGATCCAACCGAAATTTACCAATGTTTTTACTTATGAAATGACCACTCCTGCTACCCCCTAAATTAAGAAGTGCACTCCGGATCCATGGCCACCTCTGATTGCTAAGGCACGTGCAAACTGCTGATTTAGGCTGAAACTACCGACAGCGGAGGTGTGAGATTCAAGTTATTGATAAATCGATTTTGGGTGAATGTTATGTACTTTACACTCAAATTCGTTTTACCTTCTCTTGTATCCAAGGTCTTGTTTGTAATAGAACCATTTGCCCACGGTTGCTCTTCACCCGACCCCAAAGCTGTGTAAATTAGAGCTCCTCCTAAGTAGATCCCAGCGGAAATCCAAAACAGCGTTTGCCACTGGGTTAGCGAATTCTGCAAACATAAAGTATGTATCTTTGCACAGCTTCGAACAAAACAAATCGTTGCAGTTTATGTAACAACAACGCAAGTCTTCACAAAAGTTTAGGTCTTGTGTGGATGGTGAAAAGGAACGATCGGCAAAGAAGAAACAAAGTGGTTATTTTTATTGTATGGGTTTACCGCACACTCATGGTCCATATCACAAGGGTAATGGAACAACACAAGAGACTGCTGATTACTTCATAACCATGAGGAAATGGCGCGCGTCTTTTAAGGTATATTACATTATTGGTTTATTTTTTTTCTTTGCCAACTGTAAATGTGTTGAACATTTGCTCATTCAAACACAAGCAAGAGAGACGAAATTTGCTTTTTGATTCGATACAGTTGCGATACATTTTTCTATTTTCAATCTGCATGTCTTGAACACTATATAAACTTGACTGGTGCGTTTATGGAGTTAATCGCGATTGGCTTGCGAGGTTTTGAGGCGAAATGTGCTGCATCTAAACATTTACGTTGGAGTGTGCTTCTGCTGAAGTCGTATGTTTGCTGATACTCCTGACTAAACATGTTTGTTTATACTGTTGTGTTATATACCTGTCACCCCTTGTCAATGTCACATATCTAAAAGCTGAACACGACTTCTCTATATCTGTTTCATGTGCTTCTGTTATTAGTGATTTGTCTGCATTGTGGGGCACTTCTGTGAGCTTTTGCATTCCGTATCTGCGTTTGTCCTTTTGCACTTTTCTGATCGGGTCGCAATAACTACATTTTAAACTGAGTAACATGCAGTTATTCCTTACGAACAAACCAGGTTTTTCCTGAGGATATAACAAAACGGTCAAGACACAAGAAAGGAATCTCTATGAGGTCCAGTAAAAGTCATGACTGAAAGTGTACATGAACAGTTGAAAGTGAAAAGAGCAATACCTAAATTGTTACAAGCTATTCTCCAACGATCAACCAAAGCTGGTTTGCTTTTCAGAGGATCCATAACCAAAAGTTGATTCATCGTGCATGTTTTATTTTCATTTTGTGCCAAAAAAAGTTTATCAGCTTGGTTTCTTTATTTGCTTTGTTACCATTCTACCCAACACACAGTTACTCGAGTTTTTACATTTATTTTATTTTGCAAGAAAATGTAAGCCAAGTACTGTATAGCACATTAACGAAATTTACTAAACAACACTTACTTTAGCGCAAGACAGCCCAGTTGCATTACAGATATTGTTTTCTAGATGTACGTATTCATGTTTTCAGTCATTTCAAACTTCCATAAGCAAAATGTGATCTTACGTCATCCTGAAGAAGAATGCCTGCCACTAGAGGAGAAAGAAATCCAGGTATATTTCCAACGGTATTGGCCATTCCATAAATAATGCCGCCATATTTTGGTGCAATATCCGCTGCGTTAGCCACGCAACCAGGTACTGTTTCATAAACAACTACTATTACGTTTTCAATGTAAAATGAAAAGAACAATGGAAACGACCAGATGGTACGAAAATGTTTACTACTTTTGAATTACACACAAAGTTACACATGCATACCTGTCAAAGCGTTGAAGGCCACAGAGAGAGAAAGAAATGCTACAGCTGCTGCAGCGTTGCATCCTATGTAGCCTGCTAAAACAACGAACATAGCAGGCACAGCAAGCCCGACGCCCGTGTTAACTTTCCTGATTATCACAGTCGACAAAATTTGCTTTTCACGGATAAGATCAGTGAGATAACCTCCGGAAAAGGTGAAGAACCATTGTAAAAGGTAAGGGAATGCAGATAAAAACCCACTCTGAAAAAAAGCGAGGCATGCTTTTGCCGTGACAAGTAATTGTTTTCTCAGTTAAAAAGTAGTTACTTTTTGTGAATCATAAACAACCAAACCACAAGCTATTCTTTGTAACTGTAGAACTGTTTAGGGTCATTCCATGTCAAGTGATCATAGCCAGGCGTGCAATTAGGGGGGGAGAAATGCCCCCCGGAAATTTTCAAAACATTGCAAAGCAATTTTGACATTTGCAGAAACTTTGAAATAATGAAGTTGAAATACTGTATTCTAATCATTTTTAAGTCTTAGAATTTTTCTTTGCCTTACTGGTTTTTCTTTGTCTTGTTGGAAGTCTTAGAATTTTTCTTTGTCTTACTGGAAAAATTAGAAATTTTCTTTGTCTTACTGGTTAATTATCTCCTTTCAAGATATATCTTGAGACAGGCCATCTGATCGAAAATTTCGTAAATTATTGGTATTTAACCACAAATACGCTGGAATTGGGAGATCGTTTAAAATGTTGGTAACCTATCTCTAAGGAATTTTTATCCTTTTTTTCGTGTACTACTCTGAAAATTTTCAGAAATGTAGTGCGTGTGTACGCTTTGATTTTGCTTCTTGCCATCTTCTGATGAAGAGAGATTGCATACACTCTTGAAACGTCAACGATAAATACTGCATTGCTATCACACCAGTGGAGCAAAGTTTGCACCCAGTAGACTATGCCTGGTGACAGAAACAGCATACTCGTATGTTCACATTGTGTTAGCTTTACGTTTGCCTGGGGCTACTATAGAAGCATTTTTGCATTTTATGTTCAGGGGTTAACCGTTGCTGGGGTTTCACAGCCAAGCTCTAAGGTTGTGAGGGAAATTCGAATTTCACAAGAGCCACAAAGTTATTAGGTGTTGTTTAGGTAGTCCTAGCAACAGTGGCTAGGCCCACCCACATCTGGTGGCGAGTCTGGCCCAACCATTCGTAACAGAGTGAAAGTTGCATCGCTTTCAAGAGTATTTCAGTTCGCAGACGAAGTCTCGTATCTACGAATGAAACAATAGCATCATTGATTAAATATATCCTGACATTCATACTAGTCTCTTGTATCTAACAGCTTCATCACTCGCAATATCGTCTGCAGAAATTATTTCACAACAAATATATTCAATTGAAGTTTAAAAAATGTTGGTAAACAATTAGATGAAATTGCTAAAGCCAGAAGAAAAGTTAAGCAGGTTTACCAGGAGCCTATACATCTGCCACAGCAAAGCCATGACTGCACTAGTTGAATCCGGAACCATGTGTTTGTATTAGGTTCATAGGCGTACGAGGCGAGGGGCGGCAGTCCCCCCACGGCTTGAAAAACTTTAGGGCAAACTCAGTTTCCACGGCAAGCTCAGGTTGCGGAAAAATCCTGAATGATAAAAAATATTACAATACAGTGAAAATTTTCAGGGCAACTCTGTTTTTCAGGGCAAGCGCAAGTTGCTCAAAAATCCTGAATGATAAAAAATATTTAAATACAGTGAAAATTTTCGGGGCAACTCTGTTTTTCAGGACAAGCGCAAGTTGCCGAAAAATCCTGAATGATAAAAAGTACTGTATATTCCATACAGTGAAAAATTTCAGGGCAAACTCTGTTTTCAGGGCAAGCTCAAGTTGCTCAAAATGCTGAATGATAAAAAATATTTCAATACAGTGAAAAATTTCAGGGAAACTGTTTTTCAGGGCAAGCGCAAGTTGCTCAAAAATCCTTAATGATATAAAATATATATTCAATACAGTGAATTCAGGGCACACTCTGTTTTTCAGGGCAAGCGCAAGTTGCTCAGAAATCCTGAAGCATAAAAAATATTTCAAGAGTGAAAAATTTCGGGGCAGGGGCAATTTCGGGCAACTCTGCACAAGTTTCTCAAAAATCCTGAACGGTGAAAAAATTTTCAAATACAGTCTATAAGCGCTTTGAAATGCATGTAAAAGATGCCATCGGGACCGAAGAAAATATAACGTTACAGGCAAATTGACATCACAGACTAAAGCCATTATAAACAAAATCAACTGCATAGAACAGATTTACAAGACGTTTCAGGCCCCATTTGGATTAAAAACTAAAAAAGTTATTTCAGATAAAATTGTTTATTTTCAGGGCAAATTTTTTCCGCCTCCACAGTAAAATGCCTTCCCGTACGCGTATGATTAGGTTACTAATTTTTACTCTGTCCTGATCGTTCGGTCTGCATCTTGATTAAAACCCAGAGGGGGTGAAGACGTTTGTGGGAGGGGCCCATATTTTTAAACTATATCCAATGGATTCAAACTATGTCCAACACATTTTTCCAAGGGGGGCGAAAAATTTTTTACCTAGTTACAGGCTTGATTAAAACTAACAAGATTTCATTTTTAGGAATGTTGCGAAGAGCACTTTGCCTGTGACCGTTTGCGAAAAAGTTGTACCGCGGTTGAATAAGCACGATGACGTCATCGAATGGAAGTTCATGAAAATTGCCCCCCCCCCGAAATGAAGAGCT
>JGI24021J15306_10012947_pt1 | contig 10375 bp, 9 predicted proteins | sample Ectturendosymbi1_FD_15306 | JGI IMG/M metagenome (IMG submission 15306) | reverse complement strand
GTTTAAATTAAACATCTCCCTAACGACGACGACTGACCCCCTAAGATTGTTACCCAGCACATGAACCCACGACAGCAGGTCGGGTTGCAAGGTTGGTTTAACATTCGTGCAAGCATTGCTTAAACTTGCGCCTTGTCATTATGCCTGATAGCTGCGATGGTTGTGCACAGGGTTGCTGGGGGTGAAGCGGTTGCTCCGGGCAACGAGACCGGACCGCTGAAGCGAACTCGTTACTTCGCTGATGCTTCGCGAAAGAGACAACCAATCAAATATTTAACAATTCCATGCAATGAGCGACAAGGGACGAAAATCTATGGCGATTGCGTCACGAACAGTAACAAGGGATTCGTATTACGTCAGGTCGGCGTTTGGCGACGATAAAGCAGCAGCGGTATGTACGTTGTTTCTACTACCAGTGCATGGAGGTTGGAGCACAGCATGGGTCAACAAAACCTACAACTGCGAGATTGCATCTTACCTGTTGCAGTAACGCCTGGGTCGTGTTTGCTGGGTGAAGCATGAATCTCTGCATCTTCAAGCAGGTCATGCTTCTGCAACTGCTGGTAAACTTTCAACCGATATTCCTCCATCTGCGACTTCTTACTCTTGGCGAGGTCATAATCCTCATTGTCAATGGCGCGGCGCTTGTCAAGTTCGTATCTGAAACACAACTAGTCAATAAGTTACTCCGTGTTCAGTGAAGTAGAAAAGAACGCCACTTACGCAGCAGTTTTATCTCCTTGATGCTTCAGGATGAGCATTGAACGACTTAAGGCTCAGTCTACACTTGACCAAAACCTCCCAACATTTGAGTTGACGTGCCACTGCTTATAAATCTAAATCTATATTTAACGCAAATTGCTCCAGATTCCAAGACATGTGAAGCACAGTCAGTCTGTGGTGGCATTATCCAGCATGGAGCTTCGATGCCAACATAGTGGCCTTGAATGACAGCGAATTCAGTGGAAGTTAAATTATACCATTAATGAAAAACAGCTCATCTTTTTAAGGCATAGAAACACACTCAACGCTCTGCTAAAAAAACAGGAATCTTTGACAATTTATAACAACTTAAGTGTTGAAACGAATTTGTTGCATCAGCAAAGGTTAAAAAGCTCAGGACACAAATTGTGGTGCAAGGTCATAACTTAAAGGAAGCGGGGCCCACCGGACAAAAGCTATCAACGTGTGTGTGGGTGATGCTTTACGCCATGCATTTCTTCGCCACGCAGGCACTGATCGCAAAAACAAGGAATTAAATGCGACTGTCGAGGGTGAGAGTTTGTATGTTCTTGAATGTACTTTTTTCAAAATAACCGATATTTGTGAAAGCTTGCAACTTGTGCAATAACGCAAGAGAAAATATCCAGTCTAAGTATTCCAGCTGACGTTACTAATTTGCCAGGTTAAATGCGTGCCTTGCATTTCTGCTTCACGTTGCGGTTACCACGATGAAGATGGCCGGTGATGCAATTGTAAGCGCATTGTGATGTTTAAATGTTTATGGGGCAATTATGGCGACGTTGTTGTTTGATGCTACAGAACTCAAAAGTGCCTGGTGTTCAACCAAACAACTATGTTGCCAGAAATTGAGAACAAAACCCTCGTCTATCGTAGCACCCTTTCCAACAACAGATATGTGCGAATCTGGATTTTCCTCTCTACTTCATTTGAAAAACAAGTTTTGAACCCCTCGAACAATTTGCGCGTGGCTCTGAGTAGTTGTGTGCGAAGGAATGAGTGTGTAAGTTCAGAGAAGCAGCAACAAAAATCACTGTTTGTTTCTAATGAGCAGAAATGTATGAAAGTTAAATAGCACGACTGAGTGTTCTCCGTTGTGTTGTCAGTATCTAGTGTGAGTAGTAATTTAAAAAATGAAGATACTGCAAAATCGGACTGTTTCTCTGTTTTCCACGCTTTTTTTAAGCAAGTGGGTGCGAGCGTCACTTTATTTTTATAGAAGGGTGCCAGCTTCAAAAAAGGTTGGGAACGTATGTTCTAGATCAAAAACTTCTCAGATTTTAGGTCAACTCACTCTCTTAATTGTGATCTTTTACATGGGTTGCAGTGCAGTTGAGGCATCACATTAAAAAAGTTATCACCACTGGATTCGAAGTGTTATGAATGAAGATAACACATAAAGCCAGGACGACAGTTTTTTCTAAACTGATACAACGAAACGAATGCAAGTTGAGCTGCGTTTATGGCAACCTTAAAAGCGTTTGTAAAGTAATCGTCATTATCAAGCAACAAAACGGTGTTCAAGAACACATAAATTAATAACAAAATTAGATCCACAACCCATAAATTCTACCAAATTTAACAGTTGCAAACGTAGTCCGCCACAGCACTGTCAACATGGTTCTGCACAATACTTAAAGAAAGGTATTTTTCGCAATCCAGTGCAAGTGTGTTTACGGTGAACGCTAGAGTCATCCTAACCAACATAACAATGTAGCTTTTCGTTAATTGAGATGTTTTCTTTGCCAAGACATAAAATCGATTGAAGGCCGCGCAGACAAACAAACACAAAAATCCGAAAGTGAAAACGTACACAGTGTTTGAATTGTATTTTTTGCAAAAATTTTGCTGTATTTCATCAGCACTGCCCATTAATATATAGCAAGTTGCGCATGAATTGAACATCTGATGTTGATTAACACTGGTAAGACAAAGTTTAACGTGGGAGGTATTGAAATCTGCATGTATTTAAACTTCTCGGCCTCCTCACGGAAGGGCGCTATGGAAAGCGTTATTTAAGGCTGCCAGTTGCGAATGTAACTCGTCACTAATTTAGTATTTTTCTGAAATCCTCTCTTGCGGGAGCATTTTTTCTCCCATCTGAACCACTTTGTTCTTGTTTACTTTAACATTGGTCAGCAAACCGCACTTAACCACAAGAACGAGCACATCCTTCACCAAAATGACGAATACAGTTAAAATATCTGGAGAACAGTTTATTGCACTGTTCGATACAGGGTTCACTACAACTGTCACTAGTTGCAGGGCTTTGCAAACAACAATCAACTTTATGTGAGATTTAATAAAGCGAATGCTGTCCCCGCTGATTGCTGTGTGCTACCGTCGTTGTCAGAAAACGAACATTTTCTGTCATTTTTAATTCTGACTATCACACGTTTTACGGCTTGATGGAAAGAATAAAACTTGTACAGAATGAAGGTCACTGTTCCTATTTTTTTAAGGAAGTTCGCGTGCGCCTCGCAATTGGTCAAACCACGCTGAAAAAATGACTTTCCAAGAAATTCAAATTTCACTGCACATCAAAACAAAACGAGAAACAGTCGACAACAAATTGAAGTTGACTAATGAAAATCGTTATGCTGAAAAAACAGCAGTTTGCGTTTAGACATTCAGCAAAATTAACAAAAATCAAATATATTACAGCATTTTTTTCTAATATGTAAACAGTGAGCTTTGACTCCATCCTCCACCACAGCAACTCAATGTACCTGGCTAGCTTCTCTCCGACCTTCTGCAAATCTGCAATAGCCTGTTTCATCCTCTTCGCCACATCAAAGTTTTCATCTGGAAAACGACATTCCTCCCTTTATTTGTCAGCAAAGCTTAATCAATTTTAAATGAGAAGCAGGCAAATAAATATTCCACTTGTATCCCTGCAACTCAAACATTTAACCCTGGAAAGCTTCGCAGGTCCTTCCTCACTGGGTGAAGTGAGACTTGATGTTTCGCCATCGTTCACACACCGAAATTAGATCTGACGGGCTTTGCTCTACTCCTTGCTTTGGGCATGAGATTTTATTGGCATGCTACAGCAAAGACAAACGATATAAAAATAATTCTATTTCAAGCACACATTACAACCTACACAACTACATTTTTCTAGTGAAAAACAGAGCCACTCACGCATGACTGCTTTCTTTTTCTGGATGTCCAGTTTTCTGATAATACTTGCAACTTCAGGATCCTAAACGCAAATTGTAAGTCTTTAAAACTATTTTTTAATCTTCCAAAGCACAAATTTTACCGCATATAACCTGGTACATGTCAAAGGCAAGGTCGTCCATGGGTGAAATGTAATCTGGCTTGTTGCTCTGCTCATTCAAATATTCATCACTAATATGCTGAAGTGACTTTTTTATTGGATCTCCAATCACATTGAAGGCCATGATGCTGATCTAGACATGAAAGAACTACGGTTGGAAAATACCATCATAATTTATCTGCGAAAATATTCACCATACCTACCTGGTTGTAAAGATTAAACTTGTTCATATGGTTTTTGTGAATGATCATCCGAATATAGCGCCCTTCAGCGTCCACATGGACGGACTTTAACTCACGTGACTTGAAACCAGTCTTTTCATTACTGGACAAGTAGATGTAACTGAAACAAAACGTGACTTTTGTAACATCTGCTGTTAGCAATTGCTTGTGGGCAATTACAGCAGAGAGCAATCTTTGAGCCTTAACTTTAGTTGGCAATATAAATTTTCCAAAACAGGTTTTAAACCATCAGCAGACCAAACCTGACACGTATAAAACAATTGCAAAAAACTACTCATTGCTTAACAAAGAAGCTTTATCATGTTTATCATTCATTGCAGCCAGAAATAAATCTATTGGGTGTCTTCAGTTGATGCACAAAAAGCAATTTTCAACGACACCCTATCAAGTAACACATTAGCACAAGACGTCAAGTGACTGGTCATCGCACGAACACACAAGATGTTCTACATTGTTAGTTTGACTTGGTTTAACTCAAAATATAACTCCAGAACAACAGCTAACAGCAATCAACAACTCACCCCAAACGTTTGAAACTATCTGCAGATGGATTGCTTCCAACATAAAATTCGATTTTAGACGGTATCATAAATTGATGAGCAAGCAGCTGCAGTTTCTTAATTGATGATGTATCTTGCAAACATATTACCAGCTCTTGGGGATAGACACAAAATCTGAAGATAGAAGTAGATGTTGCTAATTTATCTTTCATCACTGTTGGGCTCACACACAAATTAGTAACCCATTATAATTTATCCCAGCATGAGCTGTGAGAGAAATCACCAATTGCGCAAAAATGAAATTCATTTATCAGCAAAAATAAAATTCATTTAAAAATGTTTTTTTTGGCTTTTTCAGTCCTCTATAATTATGAAGTAGAATTATGAGGGGTGTTATCAACAAATAGCCCAGTAAGAACATGTTGTTTATTCTTCAGCTGATCATTCACATTTAAAATATTCCACACTTGAAAAGCATAAAACTCTTTTGAGCACAATCTGGATTAATATTGGATGTGCCAGATTAATATTGGAATCTAATATTTCAGTAGATGCAAAAGGTCATCAGAAAAAAGTTTGTAAGGAACTGCCTGGTCAAACAAATTTGAATAAGATTGGTGTTCTGTAAACTAAGTAACATGCAAAATTTACATGAGACACATAAATTAAAACCTTGTTTCTAATAAATGTAAGAAGTTTTTCTGATTGGCCAGAAACTGTAACCCAACAGCTTTCCCAATTAATCAAGCAAATAAAGCAGTTCTAGCCAATGTTGTATTCCTACTTAAGTGCTGGGCAAGACTTTTGCCAAAACATTAATGAAATTTCAACAATTGTGCTAACTCAACTGCTGATGAGCCCCTCCGTACACAAGGCTCAACAAACACCAAAGTGCAATTCGTGCTCCATTACACAAAAGGAGGTTGTTCAAGCACTGAAAGTTGTATCAACCATTTCAAATAAAATGGTCATTCTATGCCAGATGAACCAAAAAAATGGCAAAGTCAACCCACCATCTCAGATTTCCCTCAAATTTCATAAGCAGATAGAAATTTTCATGCTGATTTTTTTTAAATTGGTTAAGGTTTCGCAAAGTTATGGACCATACAAAATGACTAATTTTTGTGGTCAATGAAGCATAACAACTCGCAAGAAAATCAACAACTAACTTTAAAACTAAATCATTCTCACTAATCATTTAACTGTTGTAAAAACTTTACAAAAGATTGTCTCAAGTATCTTATCTTCACTTGTGAAGAAAATTTTCAAAAAATCCATGTGCTTACCCAAATTTTGGGGTAAAGAAAATGGATAGCCATCACAATCACTCATGCGTGACAAAATTTTTGAATGGTGGTAAGTCGAAAAAACACACAAGCTATTGGCAAGTGCAATACATCATTTGAAAGCTCTCACTGTGGAGATTTTAGTTTTAAATATCCTGATTGCTTATTTTGTTTCTTTTGAATAAACGTCCCACTAAGTTTTTGTCTAACATTTCAATGTAATTACACTTTAACCCTGTTAGTCCCATGTGCACCACTTTTTTCCTGAACTTTGCACAACCACAACTTGCCAGCTGATTGAGTAAGAGAGCTGTTCAAACCCTCTAACGATGCGGGAAGTCTTGTAGTCCATATTTATTTAACAATTGGAAAAGTTAAAGAGTTTTCGTTTTTTTGTGGGTGACGTCATAATGGGGGTAGATTCATGCATTTTGGCAGAGGTCATTGGGCCCTAGGCGTCAAACCAATGACCCAATTTTTTGACTCACTGAAAACTAGCCTATAATTCAAGTCATTAGAGCCCTTGATCGGCTTTTTAGCATTTCTGGATCTAAAATTATGGCTCTAAAACCCAAATTTTGATGAAAAATCAAGTCCGGCAAAAGGTAACCTTAGCCACATTGGCTAAAGGCCATAACTCGCCAGCCAATTAAGCAGGAGAGCTGTTCAAACACTCTAAAGATGCAGAAAGTCTTGTAGTTTCAATTTAAAACTAAAAATAGGAAAGTTTTGGGGTTTTTATTGTTTTTGTTGGTGACATAATAATGGCAGTAAGTTTATGCATATTTGGATAAGATTATCAGGCCCTGGGTGCCAACGCCAAGAGTCAATCTTTTGACTCAAAATTTTATTGGAAACCAGATTGCACTAAGAGTCTTTAGAGCAGGGGTCACCAACCTTCATGTAACTGAGAGCTACTTCTTGGGTACCGATTAACGCTAAGGGCTAATAGTTTGATACACACTTTTGAAATAAAAATTTTGTTCAATTTACCTTTAACACTTTGAGAGCCGGTCTACGATATATTTGTACTTCGATTTCGGTCGAAAAAACAGCAGTTTTCGGTTGCCTTACCAACGTCCTAGCTCCTCCGCCGATTGCGCTAGAGAGCTGTTCTAGCCTCAAACGGATCAGCCAGTCTGGTAGATTGCACTAGAAAATAATTTTTTCTTGGGGAGTGCGGATTTTTTGTGACTGACGTTATAAGTGAAGTAGTTTTGGGGTCATTTTGGCACATGTTGCCTGGCCTAGGGCCCAACCGCTAGGCCAAAGTGTTTCGCTAAGTTTTCATTGGAAACTAGGCTCGAGTCTGAGTCTTTTGAGCCTTTGATCGACTTTCTAGCGTTTCTGGTTCAAAAGTTTTGATATAAAACAAACAAATTAATTAATTAGCTAATTAGTCAATAATTTTTACTAACTTAAAGATAAAGACTCTGACTCAAAAGACAATAAAGATAAAGACTCTGACTCAAAAGACTCTGACTCAAGCCTAGTTTCCAATGAAAACTTCAGCAAAATACTTTGGCCTAGCGGTTGGGCCCTAGGCCAGGCAACATGAGCCACAATGGCTCAAGAACTACTTCACTTATGACATCACTCACAAAAAATCCGCAACCCCCAACCAAAAAATTTTTTCAAGTGCAGACTAGAAGACTGGCCAATTCGTTTGAGCCCTTGAACAGCTTTCTAGCACAATCGGCAGAGGAGTTATGGGGTTGGTAAGGCAACTGACAACTGTTGGTTTTAGGCCGATTTCAAAGCACGAATACATTGTACCCCGGCTCTCAAAGTGTTAAGCTAAAAAATTACAACTTACCAATGCCATTATAACCTGGTGAGTTGAGTACACATCAAATAACCCACACAACCAGCTTAACACCTTCAGTGCTGGGCTATTTCGGCCTAAAAACCAGTAGTTTGCACGTGCCTTTGCACAGGAATATCTCCGGTGCCAAAAGTGCTAGAGAGCTGTTCAAACCCTCAAAGACTTGGCAAGTCTTCAAGTCAGCAATGAAAAGAAAATTTTGTTTTTTGATTTTGTTTTTTTTGGGAGTGACATCATAAGTGGAGTTATTTTAGGCCTTTTTGTCCCACATCATCTGGCCCTAGGCCTGAACCGCTAGATGGTAGTATTTCACTCAAGTTTTTATTGGAAACTAGGCTAAATTCCTAGTCTTTCAATAATTTGGATGACTTTGGGATCGGAAAGCCCAAGCGGCAAGTGCGCCAAGCTTCACACTGTGGCAGCAAGCAACAATAGAGATCACCCGATGAGATCACTCTGTTATTACTTGTTCGTGCCACATGTGTATGGATGTTGTTCTTCGCGCACATCCCGTTCGTGGTGAACCACGCATTCAACGCATCACCAACGGAGAGGTTGCAACACTTGCTGGGATTTGGTGTTCAAAAGTTACGACCTAAAAACAACAAAATTAGTAATTAATCCCATCACTAGATAATTATTTTGCTTATTTTAGGCCATCACGGTTGAGCCAGAAACCTTAGAAAGACGATCAAGGGCTCAAAAGACTTGGATTCGAGCCTAGTTTCCATTGAAAATTTTGGCTGAATACTTACGTCTACTGTAGCAGTTAGGCCCAGGTCAGGTACAAGCAACCAAAAATAGCCAAAAACCTATCTTATTTATGACATCACTCACAGAAAAACCGAACCCCAAAACCAAAAATTTTTTTGTCATTGCGGACTCGAAGACTTGTCAAGTCTATTGAGGGTTTGAACAGCTCTCTAATGTGACTGGCCGAGAAGCTATGGGGTTGGTAAGGCAACCGAAATATCCCTGTTTTTTCTCCAAGTATGATCTATTTGTAGGCCGGCAGCAAATGTGTTAAACCAACGGTAAATTAGATACATGCAAACGTGATTAACCATAGCACATTTAAGCAGTCATTGGAAGCCTGGGATTTATTTTTGGTCATAGACTGAACAATTTTTGAAATAACTGAAAAAAAAATAGTCATTTCGGGCAGACTGTCTAAAAATATAGGTTAATGAACACTGTTAAGGTGAGTTTTGATACAACTGTGAGACAAATGACCAAAATGTCTCAGTGAAAAAACAACAGTTTGAAGCTGTTGATGCTGACTATGGAGGTGTGGTCATGTTCACTGCTGTATGAAGACTCAGTCATGCTTATTGAAAACAGGGTTCTCACGGTCAAAGAAAATTATTGAAAATCTTGGAAAAATAAATTTTCATGGAAAGTCATGGAAAATTGATAAAAATTTGAAAGTCATGGAAAAATCAAAAACCCATTAAAAATTTGAGCTAGAAAAGAAACAAAATTTTTAAAATTTCTCAATGTTTCAAAAAGATAATTTTACAACTTAAGTCCTTTGCTTCACCTATGCCATCAGCAAGAGACACTGGTAATGTTTAGCTTTTTGGCTTTTCTGCATAAATCTCTTGGAAGTTTATTTATAGACTGTGCATTGTACTATCGTAGTTTGATCTTCGGCTGAATTCATCAATTTTATTTTTAAGTTTGTAGTTTAATTGAAAATCTACTTGGTATATTAGCGATTTATTGATTGGCAAATAGCATATCTCTGAATATCAATTTTGGAACGACATGAAGAATGCAAATTATGCCAAGCTTTGGGAAGTTTTCCAAAGTATCATTATGCTATCTCATGGCCAACCTGCTTTTGAGAAGGGTTTCTCGATCAACAATGAACTTATGGTGGAAAAAATGAAAAAGAAGTCATGAATTACTGGTTGTTTTGTGTATGACACAGTGAAGAGCAGTGCTGTTCATTTCAGTGAAATTCCATTAATCCCCAGATTGAAACGAAATGTTCGAGCAGCGAGGAGGAGATATCAATTACATTGAGAATATCAAAGAAAACTCATTGCTAAAAGTGAAAAAGCTAGAAAGAGTAAGGCTGNACAAAATTAAATCCGTGCAGTTAAATCAAAAAGAAAGTTATTAAAAGAAAGCATAGCATCTATGAGCCAAGAGGCAAACGCATTAGCTGTGTAAGCTGAAAAATAGCATAGTTTTATTTTACTGGCTAAGTCCAACGCTTTTAGACAAAAAACTCATGAAAGCGAAGCAAATGAGCAAAGTCTTTGCGAACAAGCACGCAGTTTGAAGGAGAAGATAAACTGTATGGAACAAATAAAATTTGAAGTAATTAATTGGATTGGCTGACAACAATTCAATAAAATTAGAGCTATTTTGTTTAAATTGAAAAATAACATTGACTTACTGCTGTAGAAGGTTACAAGCTGTATTAGCCAGGCCACACTTGATCTTAAAAACAGCTTTCACAGCATGGGCGAAATATCTATAATAAGCAT
>JGI24021J15306_10012946_pt1 | contig 10375 bp, 14 predicted proteins | sample Ectturendosymbi1_FD_15306 | JGI IMG/M metagenome (IMG submission 15306) | reverse complement strand
AACGTTGTGGCGGGCCACATGTGGCCCGCGGGCCGCTAATTGCCCACCCCTGATCTACTGCATGTTTCAAACAAACGACATTGAACAGGAAATTAAGAAAAAAACTGGGGGGGCGGCAAACAGGGGGTCAACAAAAGGGGGGCATGGGCCACCCAGGTCCCCCCTTAGAATCGCGATTGATTACATCTAATGAAAAATCGAACATTTAAATAATGGATTTGATCTTACATCAAGTCTTTTGAGATCATGGCTTCATCGTGTGTATGAGTTCTTATGCACACATCTGCTGATCTTAAAAATAACATGAATCTTGCGAAAAATAAAAAAGCCCATATAATAAAATGGAATTTTAAACGTAACTGAAAAACTCTTGGTAGATGAAAGTATTCAAGAATATGAATTTCATGAAGACACTCCAGTCACAGAAACCAATCTCAACAACCCCGGTGAAATTACAATAAGTATAGAAATACAAGACTTGTTCACACACCCAAGTGAAAGCTATCTTGTTTTCGAAGGTAAAGTGGTGAAAAACGATGATGCGGTTTATGCCGATGCCGACGACTTTCAAAAGAGCTAAGGCCTTAATCAATTGTGGTTCAAAGATTCACATACAACAGCACATCTTCAAAGTAAAAGTGTTTTTTCAGTCCGACAGAGCTGCGCTATTTAAAAATCCGGTCCAAAAGGGCACATTCAGCTTCAGAGTTCCGCTGAAGCACATTTTTGGATTTTGTGACGACTATGAAAAAGTTGTCTATGGTCTCAAGCATCAACTCACTCTTGTGAGAAAAAGAGATAATGATACAATTTTCAGAAACGGAGCGGCTGATGCTGGAAAGGTTGTGTTAACAAAACCTTCTTGGTACATGTTGCACGTTCTCCCAGAAGATGCAAAAAACTCACCCTCTTCAAAACAATTGAGTCCAAAAGCAAGCATTCCGGTGATGTATTGGATGTTTAATGTGACTCAATTCCAGTGTTTCAAACAAAGCAATTCACCTATAGATTGCCAGTGAAAAGTTCACCCGAAAACCCTCGCTGGATAATCGTTGGTTTTCAAACAAACAAGAATGAAAACCAAGAGCAAAACCCCTCAATTTTTGACCACTGCAATTTCACATGTATGTTTGTAATGCTGAAGCGAAGAAGCTATCCTCAAGTTGACTATGACAATAATTTCACCCAACAGAAATTTTCACGAAGTTATGGGGACGCTGCAGCGCTTCGAAAAAAATTTACCATCTTGAAGAACTGGTTTCGAGTCCAAATATTACCCCTGCTGATTACAAGGAGCTGTTTCCAATTTTTATCTTTGAAGTGCCGAAACAATCTGAAAAACTTAAAAATAGTGTCACAAATATACAAACAAAAGGACAGTTTTCAGAAAATCTACCAGCAAGTACTGAAGCTTTCGCAGTTGTGATCTCGGGTAAAAGTCTGGTTTTTCCAGTATTTGGATGCCAACAACACATATGGTTGGGCAATGTCGAAACTATTGCCGGTCGGTTGTTACAAATGGATGAATGAAGGATATTGAAGAAGTTGGGGAGGATTCTCAGATCAGGAACGAAAGGGATGCATTCTTGAAATCGATTTGGAGTATCCGAAAGAACTTCATGAATTGCATAACGAATATCTTTTAGCATCTGAGCGGCTCGTGGTCAACAAAGTTGAGAAGATGATTCCGACTTTGCATGACAAAACAAAATATGTGCTTCATCATGAGAACTTGAAGCAGTACTTGGATTTGAGGTTAAAGCTCAAAACAATCCACCGTGGAATCTCGTTCAAGGAAGAAGCGTGGATGGCCAAGTACATCGGGTTGAATACTCAACTCCAAGCAAGTGCAAAAAACGAGTTTGTGAAGGAGTTTTACAAACTCATTAACAACTCCGTCTTTGGTAAGGCGATGGAGAACATGCGCAAGCGAGTGAATGTTTGTCTGGTTTTAAGTGAAAAATTTCTAAAGAAATTGGCAGCAAAACCACATTTTGATCACCTGAAAATATTCGATGAAAATTTGGTTGCTGTGCATATGAAGAAGACAGAGATTTTCTTCAATGAACCCGTTTATTTGGGATGTCAATTTTAAATTTATCCAAGACGTTGATGTATGAATTTCACTACAACCACCTTAAGAAAAAGCATGGGTTAATCGCAAAGTTACCTTTTACAGATACTGATTCGCTTAGTTATGAAAATAAAAAAGGAGATTTTTTAGAGATATTTCAAAAGATGTCTCGGAAGGATTTGATACCAGCAATTTTGAAAAAAATCACCCGTCTGGAATACCAACAGAAAATACAAGAAATTAATCGGAATGTTCAAGGACGAGGCTGGTGGAAAAATAATTTCAGAGTTTTGCGGGTTGAGGGCAAAATTGTGTGTTTACAAAATGCATGATGGAAAAGATGAAAAGAAGTGTAAAGGTGTGAAAAAGAATGTTGCCAAAAGTTCAATACATTTGGATGACTACAAACGGTGTTTATTCACCAGAACGGAAGAACTGCGAACCATGAATGTAATTCGCAGTCGCAATCATCACATTTATACCGAAGAAATAAACAAGATCGCTCTGTCGAGTACTGATGACAAGCGAATAATTTGTGATGATAAAACCCACACATTTGCTTATGGAAAATAAGAAATAACTCGCTACGGACACAAGGCGTTTTTTTGTTAGACTTAAGTATACCATAGAATAAAGATATTTTGTGCAATACCAGACAATTTAGACACAGAAAAGTTCGAGTTTGGGTAAAGAAAAAACGTTGGAGGAGATAGACACTGCTTTTGAAACGTGGCAGAGTGTATGTTGTTTAAAATTCCAAAGAGTTAAATAGAGGAAGATTGTGAGATTAAGATAACACTTTAACTGATCATGATAACCACATTGATTGCCCTTTTAAGTTGAATTTACAAAAACGTGGTAAGCTTGCACACGGTTTTTATCCGGGAACTCAACAAATTTGTGGAGACATTCATTTTGACAAGGAGAATTGGACTGATAAAAAAGCACAGTCTGGTGATGGAAAACATAATATATTTTCTGTGGGTGTCCATGAATTGGGTCATGCGTTGGAAATATTCCACTCCAATGAAGAAGATTCAATAATGGTTTCATACTACAAGCATGGCTTTTCAACTGACGACAAAAATGAGACTCTCAGTGATAGCGACAAAGCCTTGATTCGACAAGAGTATGGCAAACCAAAAATTGTTGTGCACAGCTCCAAGAAACAAAAGTCGTGTTCAAACACCTTAAACCCAAAACGTCAAGATTATTTTTACTGTGAATCCGAACATTTTGCTGGGCTCCTGACTTGAGCTGTAAAAAACAGTTGGCAAGACTGTCTCAAAACTATGTCAGAGTTTATAGAGAAGAAATTTGGAGCATCATCAAGGGAATGGTTGATGGATGCTTCCAAATCCCTTGATGGTGCTAATGATTTTTAGATTAAACACTTCCTGCCTTGGAGGTGTTTAACCCAACTCAATCAACCCTGTCTAATCACACCTCTTTTCTCAGAAAAAATGGAAAATGAAAATGTATGAATACAATAATTCCGATTCCAAATTGGTTAGGCCCTGCTTCAAACCGTTTGATTATAATACTGGAAGCTCTTTTGGAAGTCCTTCTTTAACCTCCTCCAACACTTTCTCTTGTTCTTCTGTAACCTCTCCCAAATTTTTCTTTGTCTTTCTTTAACCTCTTCCAACTCTTTCTGATATCTTTCACGAATTTCTTGAAACTCTTTTTCTTGTCTTTCACGAATTTCTTGAAACTCTTTCTCATGTCTTTCAACAATTTCTTGACACTCTTTCATGAAACTTTTGATAATTTCTTGAAACTCTTTTGAGTGTCTGTTCTTCATTTATTATTAGGGTAATATAATGTTTGAAAGAGTTATTTTCCATAAACACTTTTCAACACCTATCCCATACCTAACCTCAAGAGAGTTTGGAGTTGCTTGAGGGGTGGTAGCTGATAACTATTTCTGGAAGAAAATAAATGAATGGACACTTATATAGATTACGCGAAATTAATGAAATTGAAACGGAAATTCATACAGAGAAATTAAAGCATGAAAATGTAGCGCAAAAGTACCATTGGGAATTAATTTACGCAATGGTTGTCTTTTTGCCATTCAGTTTTGTGTGATTCTGATGAATATTGGCTGTCTGTCGTCTTTTTCGAAATTGGTTGGGAAGAATTTTGGAATGATTTTACAAAGTTTGACAGTGTTCTTCGGAGTGCTGACAATCTCAGTGAAATTTGTAGAAAGAAATGTGATGGCGAAAGTTCGAAAGCATGAAAGGCTTAGAACTTTAATTGGAACCCAAACAAATGCAATTAAAAACTTGGTTTCAAAAGCCTTGTCTGATTGTGAAATTTAAGACAAATATTTCAATGCAATTCTTGTAGAAATTGAAAAGTTTCAAACGGCAAAATCTACAAATGCTGCAAAGAGTAATAAAAGCAGAGAACCCCTGCTGTTACCCCGAAAAAATGTTATTGAAGAGTGAAATCAAACATGAAATACATGTTGAAAATGTGATTTGACCTAACACGCCTCTGAGTAATTTTGGGCTTGAAGATGAAGTGAAAATATTAAAAATACAAACGTTTAGAGGTGATTTTTTTGAGAGACACACTTCCAAATAAACCAAGAAAAAATGAACGTGAAATCATGAACTTGGATGACTGTTCAAGGGGTGGGACGCATTGGGTTTGTTGGTTGAAGCGTGGAAATGAAAAATTCTATTTCGATAGCTTTGGCTTGACCCTACCAACTGAATTAGATAATTACCGCGGTTTTGATGTGTTTTATCCATCTTAAAAAATTCAGCCAAGGCAAGAGTTCTTCTGTTGACTTCTTTGTTTACACGTTTTAAAGCAATGCAAAGCGGAAAAAAGCTGCAAGGAATAATGAATAGTTTTAGTGATATAATAAAGATGTCAGTTGATGAATTTGGACGAATGCCGAAAGCAGGTGAAAAAATAACCAATGAGATTGGAGTTTCAATTGGATATTTAAACAACAACTTTTTGTGGAAAGGCCAAGCAATAGGTGTTAATGGAAAACCCATTTCAAATCTCGGCTCAGCACGAGGTCCTCCTGATGCTGTGAGAAAGAAATATGTCAATAAAAAATTTCTTCGAAAAGGCCCGATTGATATAAATCAAAAAGTGATAAAAAAATGTTTTGTGTCCAGTCGACGAAGGTGATGCTGCAAATGAATCTTACGTTGATTCAAAAAGCGTTGGTGGAAATGATTTAAATATTAGGGGGCATTCAATAAAAAACGTAAAATGTCCGGAAGAAGCACATGATGCGACGAATCAAGCATTTGTGTATTTTGTTGAAAATACAAAACTTGCAATTGCAGGGGGTGAAATGCGGGGCGACTTGTCCAGGGGAGGACACAGAGTGACTGCAATGGTAAATCCACAAGATAACCAAGATGCAGTAAATTGAGAACGCTTCAAGATTCGGAAATATGTGTTTTAGAACAAGCAACCGAAGCTGTAGACGCTGGACCTTCGCGTGATGTTTCTTGGAATGAACACAAACTAACAAATTTAGCAAACTCAACTGATGCTGTCAATCGTGAAACTTTAGACATGAAAATTCTGGAGGAGATTGAAACCAATAATACAGTAGTTTAGAATCGCAAAAATATCTTTGGCTAAGTGGTCAAAATCATATGGGTGCAAACTATCGAATGAACGGCAACATAATTTTTAAGTTGGCTGACATTGTGGAATAAACTGATGGCGTGAACAAGAGAAATTTGGATAATGTAGTAAATTCATTGACTGAAGATATGAGAATGAAACAATATATGTTGACGATCTGATAAAAGCCACAATTGAAAACAATAACAACAAAGTAAAGCTTCTTGATGGAACATCAACACCAAAAGAAGATATAAGCTGGGGCGATAACAAAATGACAAATCTTGCAAATCCTACTCCAAGCCTAGAAGCAGTGAATAAAATGTATCTTGATTCCTATTAAATACAAGAACATTAAACGTAATGCATGAGGGGGCTCAACAAGGCTTAAATACGAATGATCATATGATTGTCAATGTACCAAATCCGGTGAATCTACAAAACGTGACGAACAACCAGTATGTAGACCAACATAATATTTTAGTTTCTGGGCCAACAAATAATGTAAGACTGAACAGTGTCAAAATAACAGACCTCCAAGAGGCGACAGAATCTAGGTACGCTGTAACGAAGCATTACGTCGATTGACTTTTTAATCACCTAAAAGATTAAATCAACAGAGGAGCATATCTTATTTCCGCTGAATTGAATACCTTGGGTAACAGGAAAAAATAATTCTTTTCAGCGCCGCCCGCCAGGCAAGTCACGTGAAGCGCGACCCGTTCGTGGAAGCCACTCAGTGAGGCGTGACGAAAAATGTGCGCCGGCTGAGCCTTGAAAAGGTTGGAAGTTATATTTTTGAATTTAATTTCTGACGTTTGCAAAAGTGGTTGTCCGTGGCTGTCCGTGACTGTCCTAGCTTCCAACCCCCTTGACTGTCTTGTGCGGGGAATTCCCCCAGTTTCTGACGATTGCAAAAGAGACTGGGGGATAGAAGTGCATCACCTAGCGGATTGAAAGTGTCCTCGTTCCGGCATTTCTATACTACTCTAACTATCCAAAGCCATGGAGAGGGTTGCTGTTTGAGAGCCAAGCACTGCAGTTCTGACCACTTTCCAGGTATGCTGTTAAGCGTAATGTTTAAAACAAGATAAATAGTGGAGAAATTCTTGCAATAAGGAGTGTGGTTGTATATTGACCCAGTTGTTCCATGAACAGCGTCATATAAGGGACATCAAGCGATAACATTTGCAAGTCTGTAGGCATATCAACACGCACGGAATTTTGGACTTTTCTCCTATATAGCAGTATGCATTAGTTTGTTTTATTATAGTATGTTGGTTGAAAGCGACCAATACTGATGTAGCTGTCGAAATATACTTTCGCTGTAATTAGTCTAACAAATTTTCGCCATCAGCTGTCACAGATCTCTCCCACTGTATGTGTCATTCTTATCAAAATGTTCCTGAAAGAAGACTTAATATAGTCGTGGGTAGAGCATTCGTAGGCAAAACCCGTCATAATCCGTTATCATGTGTTTTATGAACTTTGGTTCGTAACTTGAGCATATCAGTGGACCAAGTGCCTTCTATTAAAGAATACGTCGAAAATGAGTATTGCGAGACGATTTACGTAGCAATTACTGGCTAGTAAAATTAATTACACTTAGCGGTAAGTCGCAAAACGTGCTCATGGTGTTTTTCAGTTAATTCAAGCATTTTGCTGTGCTTGTGGATATAGCTGCACTGTGTTCATAAGTCTAATGACAGAGTATACCGGAACAGCAGGCTAGGAAATGGATAATTTACACTAGCAAATCCAAACACCCCCATCTTGGCTAAACTATTTCATAAAGTCGTTTTCGCTACCTGTAGATTGAGGCTGGCTAAGAAGTCTTTATGTTGTGGAGATAACACCAATAGATAGATTGAGTAGAAAGTAATTAGATGTTGGACTAACATAAGCCAATGCGATTCCATATCCAAGAACTTTTCATCGACATCCAAAGCGATGATGAAGCCCGTGCCATATTTTATTAACACAGATGATCAGACCATTGGATCAAGTACAGTGAGCGCTTCCGGAAGTTTGGGGAAAAGTTAAGCTATTATCACTACTGGAGTTTCCCACGACGTATGTTGCTGAACAAGGCTTCAATCAAGTACTGTACATGCGTAATAAAAACCGCAATCATGTTGACATGAACCATACCGATGGAAACGACTTAAAGCTGACCAACTTGCAACCTGCTTTAAAAAAATTTACAGATAAAAGTCAGGGGCAAGGTTCGGAGTAGTTGGAACGAATTGTTTTTGAAAATAAATAATTTTTTTTCTGCAAATGCAATTGCGATCGTTTTGTTTGGTCGCCTTTTTGGACTGACAAGATTGACCGTTCATTTAATGAGCATTAAATGTTTTTAAATTAAAATAACATTTCAGTCAACACTAAGATCATAAGTTGGTCACGATTTTTAAGCAAAGTTCCTGAAGGGGGCTATTGTGCAAACAAATGTTGAAGACCACTGTTTGGCGGATAACATAGGAAAGGATGAGGTTGTCTGGTCATGGTAATGGCTGTACACAGTGGCATATGCAGTTTCATTCAGTGGCACATGGTGGTCATTAATATTTGGTGTGCACTGTTTGGGACGTTGCAATTTGAAGTCATATTCATTTGTCCAATCCAACGTTTCAACAAAGTTTGTTGACATACAGTAATGTGCATATTCTTCTACGACACGTATTCCCTTATTTTATACGTCGTTGCACTGAATATAAACTATCAGCGCTGCAAGTTAGAATATCGGAGGAAAATATACTCAACGCTACGACGCAGCAGCTCATAAATGCAAAAATATCAAGCTGCGCGTGAAAGCAGGGAAGCAAAACACACTCATCACTACTTCAGAAACACCTACAAAATGAGGCAGCGCTAATGTCTCGTCGAATACGAGCAGTCGAGCGTAGAAAGTGTGCGGATGGACTGGCTGTCACACACCCCGGTTTGCAAGATCGATTGTGGCTAAACTACAGAAGAATTGAAAATGCGTATGAAGTACGCAAGAAAACTTTCAATTTTTTGTTACTTGCAGAAGTCCAGCAAACTTTTAGCTTACCTTTTTCCCTGCCTAAACACCAACAAATGCCGTAATGCTTCTACTGTATGATAACAACTACTGTTTTTGAATTCGCGCAAGAGCTCTATGGTGCTACAGAAATTAGTAATGTGGCCAACGCGTTCAGCGCAAGCGCTGCTCAACCATAGCAGACTAAACAACGACAATAGTTTCGGATAAAGTGAAGCATCGCGGAGCACAATCTTAAATATGCGCAGTGGATGAAAGATCTGGATGCAGACGACAACCCAGATTCCCACCACACCTAATTATTACTTTTTGGCCGATTTACAATGTTCCTTGAAATTTGCATGCAAATTCATTCCGTGGCATTTGCAAGATACCGACAAATTAAACAAGTATAAGTATGCAAAAACAATTAATTTTCTTTGCGCAGGTCATGACGTTTTTTTGCAATATCAAGGTCAAGGGCGGGGTTGAACCCCAAGCCCTCTTGCGTACGCCCTTGTTTGTACAGATCGCTTACTTTCTTCGATGCATCCTGTAACAACGTTAGTAACACTGGACAAAGGCAAGTGGTACATCAGCAAGTGTTGATGCAGCAACAGCACAACAGGATAAATATCACTGGCATTACAAGGACTGCACTGATTAAACAACGGAGGCGTTGACAAGAAAATAGTGCTTTAACCACACTGGCGTTGTTCAGCGAACCTCAACTGAATATTTTGATATACGCAAAATGACCAAAGGTTTCATCAGCTCACCGAGACTTGCTGAAGAGCTCTTGTGTAGTTGCGATGACACATTTCGCTGCATGGCTCGCGCTTGCTGTTGCAAACTCTTTAGCATCTTTTTGGAAAGAACAGAGTTGGCGATTTTGCTCGATATTTTAATGTTTGCTTGGACACAAATGAGAAAATGTGATTCTACTCGAAAACGAAGGTTTTTAAGATCATGTTTGTCAAACTCTATCACATTGTTACTTCGCTCTCTCTACTTAAAATTATGTCATTGTATGAAACATACCCATGCTTGATGTAATGTTTCCTCGAAGCTCTTTGAATTCCAGAGTCTCACCATAGACGATTTCTAAATTTAAAAAATCTGTAGAAACTTTTTCATGGATTTAGACCACTGTTATCGCTGTTTAAGGATTTTCACTTGGGATTAAGCTAAGGTCCTTGAAATATTGTGGAAGTTGGCAAAAGCACATAGCTTTTCTACACTCATGTAGCCGTGTAGGAACAGGAGAATAAAACCCATAAGCGTATATTTTGAAGAAGTTTCTTGTATTAGGGTGACGTTTCCTTCATCTTTGAATATTTGTAAAGTATTTCAGTTGTGGGACACATGAAACGGGCAAACTTATTGAAATGGTCAATGTGATACCTGGTAGTTTAACCTACAACTGACTTCCTTACATTTCCAGGAGATTGGTAACATCTGTTAACATTTCCAAAACCGTTCACGCACCCAATGCAAAAATAAGTACTTGAACAAAATGCAAGAAAAGTAATCAGATGAAAAGATCGTTGTATAATACTTCGTGTGTTTACCGGCAAAACAAGTTTAGGCAAACGCAGTCTTTAGATTTTTTGATATGTAAAACCTTATCATTTAGGTTGGTATGCGGTATACACGAATGCAAGAAAAGTTTTAAGTCAAATGAG
>JGI24021J15306_10012945_pt1 | contig 10375 bp, 10 predicted proteins | sample Ectturendosymbi1_FD_15306 | JGI IMG/M metagenome (IMG submission 15306) | reverse complement strand
AAGAATTAGACCGAAAACAGTGTATCCACGAGCGTATGCAGAACTTTTTCCAGGGAGGGCAACGTCGAAATTTTTATCCTTTTCAAGTTGCTGACGATGCAGTGCAAATAGACGTTCACAAAATGCTTTACCCTTTCTAGTTTCTACCCCATTAGTCTGTGCTGCTTGAACTGAACCTCAGTCCTCAATCTTTTGTCTGAATTGTTGTCTGCACTTCGGTTATCAAAAATGCTTTTTCTTTTCATAAACTGCGTAATATCAGTTTTTTCGAGCCCTTTCTACAAATAAGTCATAATTTAAGAATAATCAACGCCCAGAACAACATTAACTGTGAAAAACAAGAAAGTTAGACTCTCGCAAAACTGTTTCAAGCAATGACGTATGTTGGCAAGACTGCTACACAACTTACTAAAGTTAGAACACCACGCAGGCTTAAAAAACTGAGCAGATGAATTACGAAAACTCGTCACAGCAAATATAGCTTTGCATTTAATGCTCACTAAGAAGTCAGAGCTAAACCTTAACGATAAAGACATATTCACACAAGTCTGCACAGATGTACTCTGACAAGCCACGAATTTTTGTACTGTGTGAAAATAAGCCTGCATAAAAGTCGTTTGATTAAGTTATTAACTCGGGCACATCGATCACGGTCTCACACTAACAATAGATTTTTCAAACTTGTGGAAGCACTATTACAGATTTACTCATGGTTCTTTTCAAACAGTATAAAACTATATGTAGCTTACCACTATCAGTGGTGTTCCTGTTTCGCTGCATTACCTGCCCAGATGTCTGTGTTCAACAGTCACATGCAGGGCTCCCATTCAGTGATTTCAAATAAACCCAGATTGCACACCACAAAAACGCATATTCGTACAATAACAACCCAGAAAGCTAGTGTTACGATTCTACGAACAAAAACATATGAGTGCTCTTATTTGAATTGAAACGATAATCGAGTACTGATTTAATTATAGTTCCTCTTTCAAATTTTCTTCTGCAACGGAAACATTAACATTTGTCGGACCTTTTTTTAACCCCGACAATTATTCTACATGAGGATATGAAACTGAAACATTGAGAGAGGCAGCATCCAAATTACTGGCGTATTACTATGACGATGTAGAGGCTGCTTTGGCAGAAGAACTGCAATTTGCAGCCCTCTTCAACGCGTAATCACAATGACGGAAAATGTATAGAATTGCAGATGTATTTGTTTATTGTGTAAAACAAGCTGAGCTCTGCTTTTCCAAATACTGAAATTGTCCTTCGCATATACTTTTGCCTCATGGCTTCCAACTGTACTGGAGAACGATCTTTTTCTAAGTTGCGCAGAATTAAGAATTATATCTTCGAAATTCAATTGGGCAAGAATAACTAAGCACGCTGTGTCTTGAGCAGGGCCGGATTTAACTGATGCGAGGCCCAAAACTAATCCACTTGTGAGGCCCCCTCTCCTATTGTTGCGAGGAAAAAATGGAAAGCGTCAATCAATTTGCGAAAATCCGAAAATGACGCTCTAAAGGTATGGTCAGTAAAAAGTTCTAAATCATTACTGAAGCGCCCACGATCACTGCGTTTGTTGCTGCCTTCGACGCAAAAGCGTTGAATTGCACGGAATTTTTGAAATCCTACTTGACTGGCGCGAACAGGATTATTAACTGCCACAGGCAAATCAACCGAAATCGCCACAATTGAAATATTTGACAAAACACTTGGCCTACGTGTTTTATAAGAGTCACATCTGTTTTTCTTATGTGTATTTAAAAAAAACGAACACAGTGCACCTATATAGTATGTGTGGCGGCATAAAGACTTTAAAGCACAACGTGAGGACCACGTTGTAAGTCGCTTACCACGGCTGTAAAAATCTCACACACACGAGCAAAAACACGTCACGTAAAACNCACCTAAACGGTTGTNACTGTTAGGTTCACGATTCGCATGTTTCTTACATTTTCAGACTGGTAAGAATCGAGCNCAACTAAACTGTCGCGTGAAAAGATGAGGTTTAAAAACCAGAACCGTCNCTGGAAAGTCTTGAATAGGGGATTTAAATTTGCGTAAGGGGACTTGANATTCTGAAANTTTGATAAAATCTTTACTGATTTANATTGNTTCATATTTAAATTTGAAAGGGCTGAGTTCACCAATACCCAACNTGGCGACTGGACTGGTTTAAATTTCGCTTATGCTGTTGTTATTGAAATGCGTAAAAAGAAATAAAAAGCTACAATCATCGAATCAAGCAAGGCTGAACATAACACAGTANACAGTTGAAAAGGTTTTGTCCTGCCTTCTCCATAACAAAATTATNTAAGAATTCATTACGATTTGTTTGCCTAANTTTGTCACTTTTAATGTACCGAATGCTTANTGCGGACAACCTCTCCTGGAACACNGCGACCTTTTAATTCATTTTTAATTCTTTTGAATCTTGAAAAGGATCTTTCGCCTGAGCAGTTAGTGACCATCAANCTAAGAAATAAGGCTTCGCNTGGTTGCATAAACTAAGAACCACTATTCTAAGGCATCAGACCCAAACGCGCTTTTGTCATATTTTTGCTGTTTNCCTGTGTCGCTGGGCAAGAGTTCTGCGGTTGCCAGTTGGCAAAGCTTTTGCTTGCTATTCAAGCTCATCAAGATCTTCTCTGATTTGCTTAGCATGGGAGCAGTACAAACTTGCGGAAGTATTCAATAGCAATCCGATTTCTGAATGACTTTACTGAAGAAAATTCAACTGGAAAGAAATCATATCTAAAAATACCAATTGTGCTTAAAGCAATACAAACACTGACAAAACAATTGTATTGCTCAGTCACCTAAGAAACAACTATGCTTTTATTGTAGGATACTGCTGCTAGCCCAACGCATAGCTTTTATCTGCAGTACAACCTTGCTTTGATCAAGTGCGGTGATGTGACTAAGTTTTGAGCCAGGGGGAAACTTCGCTGAAGGAAGCCCACTGGCTAACACTCAGAAAATAGAAAACAATAGCAAATCCAGCATTGAACGGCTATACAAAAACCCGAAATCACCGGAAAACACTCCGAAAAACGCAAAAAACAATAATCTACTGAAACCAAAAGAATAGTAAATAATACCAAAGTACAAGCTAGGTAGGGACCCGGTTTTTACATTTAACTTGGCAGGGGGGCGGTTTGCACCCCTGCCACCCGTCAGTTGGGCCACTGATCAAGTGCATTTCAAACATGAGCAGCCGCAAGTTCTTTCGATAGAGTCACACGTAACAATCGGTGCGATTCAGCAAGCGCAGGACGCAGCCAACGTGCTTTGAGTATATCGACACAATAGTTGGCATGCGGCTTGACCAACCGTCGTGTTGAGATTCGTGGAAACTCGTTGAAAGATTCTGGCGTTATCACCACGAAAGTTGAATAAAACTAAATTTCGTGAATAATGATTTTAAGACATAAATTTTTGACGAAGTTTAATCTAAATCATTTAGATTAAATGATGATATACCGGCCATTCACTCTATGTGTACCACATTTTGTTGGAGGCCCCCTTGGATCTTGAGGCCTAGGCTTAAGCCTATATAGCCTATAGGTTAAATCCGGCCCTGCTAATGAGTCTTGAGCATGAGATTCTTGGTGATACTGATCCGGAGNCANTNATCAACGATTTCGCGTGCAAAAATGCGGCGTCATGAAACTTTTTGCAGCTGACTTTTTTTCAANAGCACACATTGACAGAGTGACAGAGGCCATGGTCATTTCAATAAGTTCGCTACTAAGAATCGCAATGTGACGCCTTTGCAATTACCGTATGATGCGCTGAAACAACAATTAATTGCGAAGTGCTTGTCGTGATCGTGAGGGTATCAGTCTTATTTCAAACAAAGCGCTCTTGTCCACTAGAGTAGATCACGTAACGGTTAAATGATGTAACTTTTGTAAAGCTCCCATGGCAAAACTTTTTTGCGGTTCAAGTTGCTTTTGCATGATATTGCGTTGAGAACATTTTTTCTAAACGGTGTACGTTTTGATCTGCGAGAGAGTGTAGACCAGGGGTCTCAAACACGCGGCCTACGGGTTGCATGTGGCCCGCGATGCTTTTCGAGAATTTTGGAATGTTTAACATTTACGTTCCCAAGTGCCTTGAAAAAAGATGCCGCGAAATAAATGAACCAAAATTGAATGATACCCTGTGCGGTTTTCATCCTGCCCATAACACTACAGACAAAAATTTCACTCTCCAGAAAAGTTTTGAGAAATCTTGGAGTATGCCAAAAACGTTTACACATGTTTTGTCGACCTCGTGAAAACCTTTCGGGAGTGTTCCGGGAGTAGGTTACGATGTTGACGGCCGCCTGTTACTGACTGTCAAGTCACTGTATTCCTGCTCAAACGTTTGTGTCCGTGTCGGGAGAAATAAATCACCACCGTTCGCCGTTGGTATTGGACTCCGACATGGGTTGGTGCTGTCACCACTTCTCTTCAGTCTACATCAGGAGAGCCAAACTACGGCCCGTGGGCCGCCTCCAGCCCGCCGACCAGTTCAATCCGACCCGCCAAATACCTTGCNCATTNTTTTCAAGTGCCACGTTTCCGACTGTGGACAGCAGTGCAACAGCATTAACTTTTGCCTGTAACGTAAATCGCACTGTATCCGGATCCAGTGGCCAGGCAGTCGCGAATTCGGTCTTCGGGTCAAAACGTTTAGCCACCCCTGGTCTGGTCTACATGAATTGTATAGACAGTCACAGCCGAGTCGAGAAGGATGTCNAGTTTGTGAGCTGCAGGATCAACCGTTTANTTTTTGCAGACGACTTGGTACTGCTATAGAATCTTCTCAACAGGGTCTTCAGCATGTANTCGATCGGTTTTCCGCTGCTTGTGACCGAGACAGAATGAAAATCAGCACTAAAAATACCGAGGTATTATGTCCCTGTACAAACCAAAGACAGTGTATGCTGCAAGAGAGCGGAATGCACTGCAGCAGGTGGAGAAATTCAAGTGCATATAGTTGGTATTTACGAGTGACAGAAGGTGGAGCGAGGAAGCTGATGCATGGATTGCTAAAGCTAACGCAGTTCTGCGTGAGCTTTATCGTTCTGTGGTTACAAAACGGGAGGTTCCAAACACCGCAAAGCTGTCAGTTTTTAAATCGGTCTTTGTTCCAATCCTTACCTATGATCCTGAATCTTGGGTAATGACCGAAATAATATTATCTCAGGGGCAAGCGGCAGAGATGGGATTTTTGAAGAGTCGTCCATAGTGTGACACTTCGCGACAAAGTGCGCAGCTGTGAAATTCGCAGAGCCCTGAATGTCGAACCACTTTTCCTCCGAATTGAGAAAGCACAGATATATTGGTTCGTCCGTGTGTCCAGAATACCCCACAAAAGACTGGCGCAAGTCCAGCTGGCTGAACCAATTCAAAAGCGGTTCAGAGGTCATCCAAGGCCTAGGTGGAGTGACTATATCTCCGACCTTGCTTGGTCTCGTCTTGGTGTGGAGCTAGCAGAACTATCTGAAATAGCTTTGAGGTATTTCAAGTCCTCCTAGGGCTGCTGCCCTCGCGACGCTCCGTAGACGAAAAGCGGGCATGAAAATGAATGACAATTACGTTATTTAGTTCATTCGCCNGTGTTTAAAATTGCTCGCCTAACGANTGAACAAGTTCCTTAGACGGCTAGAAATGATTAATACGAACGTAGAGACGGCTAGAAATGATTTGTCTGTAATTCATTGTACCTTTCTCAGGAAATAAATATGCAAAAGCTGTTTCTAGTAAGTTCAGGTACCGCCGTTGTTGCGTCAGCGTTGTAATGCGGCCCGCGGGTTACCTTATAAGTCCTCATGTGGCCCAAGGATCAATTTGATTTTGAGACCCCTGGTGTAGACATATCTTTCCTCAATACATATGTGTATGGACAATTTGTGAAGTGAAGAAGGTTAGAGAGTCTATGACAATAAAAAAGGTTGTTGTGTAGCGTCACGGTAACAAAAATATTGTTTTTGGCGATACAACTTTCTATTTGAACAAATTAACCACGCACGAACCGCCGTATCATGGTCACTCCCAGTTGTTTCTGTAGTGTAGGCTACCAAATCGTACCAGTTTTGACGTTTTTGACCGGTGCTTCTGCAAAGTTGTAACGAGGGCATGTGAAACGCTGTGCAGTTGCGCTAAGCGTTCAGGGGGTCTCGCGGTCACGACTTTGCCCNGGGCCTCGCGTTCATTTAATCCGGCCCTGCCCACACCATGCCACAGTTTGACACCAGTTGAATCANCATGGCCAGAGTTCACCTTCGCTGTAAACCCCACTTATTCATTGACTCTCAACTTGGTAATGCGAAAAAGTTCNCAAGCCTTGCCTGAGATTCCGGATATTGTCACCGAAGCCAGACCTAAAATGTGGGCCGTAGTTTTCTCATTCCACTCTGAAGAAATCTATCTTCACCAACCAAAGCCGGAACAGTGTGACGCAGGTCTTGCCATACAATTAGCAATGGAATGTTTGATTGCATGGCATTTTAACAAATCTAATTTTCGATGAAGCTCAGACATTTACACCTAACCTCATCATTGTTCCAGTTGAATCCATTTTTGACAATCTAGTGTGTTTGACAAAGACGTGAAAGAAACTTGATTACCTTAATTAAAGCGAATAAATGTTAATCACGCTTGTGCGGTTAAACGTGAAAACCGTTCTGGGGAGAAAATGTTCGTGGTAGCAGGTGAGAAGTTGAATTAAGATGAGAAGCGCAGTGACGGAAATTTGTTCGTGATGGGAGATGCCCAAGTGAAAGACTGGACGTGATGGGAAGCATGATGGACGTGATGGTGGACGTGACTGTACGTGATGAGAAGCAACACGATGATGACAACTGTCGTGTTACAAACTGTATAACCAACAGAAGTAAAAACGATATATTTCCATTTTCGAACATGGATGCGTTACTTTTAGAAATCGAACTATGTGTGGATTTCACGTCGGCGGTGGACAAGGGATTAAACGTACGAACAACAATCTTTTTCGAAAGAAAGCCTTTTTTGGTAAATGCAAACAGTGAAAATATTATTAGGACCTTCGTTTCTACCACCTTGCACATTACACCATTTCATGTATGTATTGGCTTCATTGTTCATCGTGGTGAAGGGAGGCGCCGCTCAAGCACATGCACATTGACATTACCCTGCACTTTCGTATTATTTCAAACTTCAGCTGTAACTGAGAAATAAGATTGTAGCCAGCTCTACGCTTAAGTATGTCACTTGCTGCTTTAAGTCAGTTACTTCAAAATACGAACTTTTCAAAAACGTCTGCTCAAGAGTGAAGAGTTGCAGTAGCACATGCAACTGATACCGGACCTCCCCTTACCAAAATTCGCTTCTGAACTTCTGCAGCAACAGCGTGAATTAAGCGTAGGTTCGCGTTTGATTGATCTTAAATCTTTCGGCCATTTCAGAATAAGTGCAACCCAACTTCGGTGATTCAAAGTGCAACATGAAATCTCGATTGTCTGTAAATGATTGCATTTGACTGATAGCCGATCTTATTGAAAGTGAAATATCAGCTGACGTGACAGTAGGTTGATAATGTCGCAATATGTTCCAGAGTTTCGATTACCCTTGCAGCCGGATTCAGCTCGTATGTTTTACATTGACTTTGTCCATGTTTTTGTTCAAAAAACAGCAGGTAAATTAAAAACAAAAGCAGGGAGACAAATCCGAAAATAAGCCCACAATGAGCAAATTTACACAAAAACACGCCCAAATTGCATTTTGCAGTGCATTGGAACAGCAAAAGTGCCACAAAATTAAAAGATCTGCAGCACAAAAATCTGCTAAAAACAAATCCAAAAACAAGCAACTTTCAAATAAAACAAGCCAAAATTCAAGCAACTCATAAGTCTTCAAAAAAACCTGGAAATCCACAAAAACAAGCCTAAATCGGCAAAAAACGCAAGGTTGGCAGCACTGTTGCATATCCCCCTGCCAAATTCTAGTATTGAGGAATATGAGAAATACAGGCACAGTAAAACCATGTGCCCTGACCTCTGCCACGTGCGAAAGAATACGTCACAAAGACGTCGCCTTAAATGAGAATAAATTAGAGAAAAAAGCTGTGCGAGTCTCGCACTACGTTACCCAACAATAGCAAGGCACTAAAAAACGTACGTGCCACAGAGTTTTGCATGGTAATTTTGGCGAGAAAAAAGTAAAGTACGCTGACCGTCTCTTTTCAAACGTATCGCCCTTGAGGCCGAAAATGTTTCAACAGCTCTAAACGATCTCCTCTCTGACAAATCTACTCTGTTATTCATCTTTTTTACAACAGTTGAAAGCGAAGAACCTATTGCCAAATCGTCAAACATGATATACCCCTGTGTTACAATTTGCATTGCCATTAAAAATGAAATCAAGCAGACAAGGCACCAGGCGCGTACCCGGGGGGGAAATTTCCCCCCAACCCAAACGTTCAACCAAAACTTTTCAGGTTAATCAAGCGTTTGATGTGTAAGCCAAACAAACACTTCGGGGTACTGCAATTCACCGACTGTTTAAGGAACCTATCCAACTTCAACTTTTAGTCGAACCTGATCAAAGCGGTATGGTTTACCAATTCTCCATTATTAATCAAACGTTGTGTATAATGTGAATGCTGAAGAATTAATATCGCGGCTGACCTTTACCTAAGGTTTAACCTCAATGTGGAAGTTGGTGATAATGAAGCACCAACTTGTATCTAAGCGCCTGTAGTCCCTAACCGCAAGTAAATATAAAAAGTAACGATTTTCACTGCTGTTTCTGGCGCACCAGCTTGCTGCATCCCAAGTAATGGTGATGTAAACTTCATTTGCAAACCATCGCAAGAACCTGTCTGATATAGCTGGCGTGCTATAAGTACTGCTACAACTTATTCTTGTCTGCAGCATCAGCCGTAGCCTTAAATGAACTATGTAGATTTTTATTTTTGTACAGTTTTGAAAATATGGCGGTGATGTACGTTTTATATGCCTTTAACCGCCTTTGACAAATAATAACTAAGAAGCAATCCAGTTTCAAAGTCTTTTTATTACGCAATGAGACCATAGACACCGTTTGAGAACAACAACATTCATTCTCAGGGACGCCGGAGAGCAGTTGCATGACGAGGCCCTGCCCCCTGACCTTTCACAAGGGGGTAACGTGGGCGGAAGTGCCGTTTTATATAATTTCATGGTTTATCAAGATACAATTGAAATAAATTTATTGCAACTATTGGCGCACACAGAAACTTCCGAATGCTTTTTTATATATTCTGGTTTTAGTTTTGAGCTCAACATCGTTGGTGAAAAGAAACAAGCATCTTAGGTAATAATTTTTTTGTTTTCTATAGGTTTGCATTGCCCTCAGCTCTTTTACTGCCCCTGGCCTACGGTTGTTCCGGCGCAGCTGTTCATTCTAGATATTCATTTGTGATGATTAAACATGTACTTTGTGACTGTGTCTGTGACGGTTCAATCACAAATATGTAGATCCTTAGCGTTTTCATCAATGATTTCACATACATTGCCGGAGAGTAAAAAACAGTTTTTTCAGGTAGACCTAATCAGAGTCCGACCTTGACATAGTCTCAAAGCGTTTCAACTGTCATCAGATGTTAAATGCCACCCTATCCTACAGTAAATTTGAAACCAAGTAGGAAAATGCATTTTCTTCTGTAAATGCTGAGGGTAAAGACGACACTTCCGTAACTTACATTGATACTGCCATAATTTACAGTTTGCTTGAATCTGTTTTCTTGATAAAGTGCATGCGACTAAAATGAAACTAAAGCAGGGGTGGGCAAACATTTTCCACTGAGGCCCATATTGAAAACTTTATTGCTGCCAGGGTCCGCGTATATTAGATCTACAATCGCTTTAAAAAGTTTAGAAACTTTTTACATTAGCTAGCATAAAATGAAGGTAACAATAGTCACTTCCGGTTGAGTAAAAATGCAGTTTCGAAAGAAACGTGTGGCATAAAATTTCGAGAATTCAAATGGAATCTAATCGATAAAATTTCTATAACATAAACTCGAAATATGTACTATCTATGTACGTGTGGCTGCACTGCGGGCAGTAGTTTGCCCACCCCTGAACTAAAGCAAACTTGTTCCCAGTCGATTAGATTTTGTCATTTAAGCACGAATGGATTTAAAAAAATACTTCAACCGCTTACGCTAGAATGGCTAGAAAATTAACCAACCGTTGTGTTAACCAGGGTTGTGGAGTCGGAGTCGAGGAGTCGGAAGGATTTTCAACTTAAGGAGTCGGAATCGGAGTCGCAGAAAATTTTGACGACTCCGACTCCGGGCAGACCTTTTGCTCACCAATTGTGACTCTTTGTGCCACAAACGTGCGTAAGCGTCACAC
>JGI24021J15306_10012944_pt1 | contig 10375 bp, 9 predicted proteins | sample Ectturendosymbi1_FD_15306 | JGI IMG/M metagenome (IMG submission 15306) | reverse complement strand
ATACTGGGGCAAAGGACCAGAAGGGCGGCAGTGAGGCGAGTCAAGGGGATGTGGATCGACACCATTTTCTGGGTGATGTCATAATCGACGCACGTGTAAGACTTGCCGTCGTAGGTGACGGTGGCCTGCTCCAAAGCCGATTCGCGCTGATGCAGCAAGTTCAGGTGGAGGATTGCTTGTTGCAAGCAATCGATCAGTACGCTTCTCTGCAAAGAGTTGAAAGATCCATAACAGCTGATTAGCGGCAACGCACTTTGCATGTATCTGTCGCGAGGAGACCGGTAAAGTAATTAATAACCAGCGGCGAGGAACAGGAAACGGCGCTTAGTGAAATATTGGAGGGAATATTAAGCTTCACTGCATGAGCCCGAACGTAGCATGACGGGCCTTTGTAAGGTGACACGAGATTTTAATATCTGGTTGAGAAAAAGGGCGCGGGATTGCCGCGTAAAACAAATTCCAAGCAGCAAGCGAACACCAATCGGCAACCTTACATTCATCGAGCACCACTTGTACAACGGCTTCAGTACGGGTATTAATCGCATGAGCAAAGTAATCCCTGTTTCCCACTCAGGCTCGTGCTCCAAATGCCTGTCCGCTTTCCTCACAATGGCGTCCATTTTCTGATTAAAAAAACAAAACATCGGTGCTTCGAGCGGAAATAGCGTCCGCGCTGCAGAGCGAAAGCATTTAAGCAAAAATTGCAGCTTGTGAGACGGTCGCGATGTCTTAATACAGCATTCCACTACTCACCTCGATGGAGGCAAAAAATGCTAAAAGTTTTCTGAAAAAAGCCTTGAACTTTGCATTCATGACTGGATCCCATTCTGTTGGGACGTTTGTTAAAACGTATCTGAAAAGCAGATTTGTTGTCAGTTAGTTTTTAACCTGTTTTGAGTTACAGAAGCTCAAGCGGTCACTTGATGCCTACGACACGGGAAAAGCGACGAAACCAACAGAATGAACAGGCCGCCCGTTCGTGATCACAGTTTTAATAGGAAACGAGGTCTTTACGCAGCATAGTTGGCAAAACAACGCAACACTACGAAATAAAGTCGGAAGCGAGCCTTACTTCAAGTCGTAAAACGGGTACAAAGTTCGGCGAAAATTCCTCTTAAAGCGCCTGACATCCAGCTTGTAGATCGGGACTGACGAGGGGTCGTTTGCACTTCCTTCGTCGATTTCGATGCAGAAAAGCTTGATCATCGTTTCGAGCAGCACGACCAGCATGTCCTCTTCGAATATGAGGTGCTTAACCTGATGAAAAATAGAGTCGTAATGAAAAGTGAGAAAGCTCACGTGGCAATAGCGTGTGAACGTGAAGTTATTGACTCCATCAAAATAGACTGATGATGATGCTCATTATGATGACGCTTGCTCACGATTAGAAACTGACAATGAACTCAGGTCGAAGGTTGATTTTTCTCGTAAATACAGCCATTGTTTGATTTTTGTCTAAACGCCTCCTCTGTGAAGACAGGGCTCAGTCGATCTAGACGCGGAGAAGTACACAAGACCAACCCAGACAGATGGCAGATTTAGCAAGAATTGAGTTTAGCGCTAGATGAAAGTCTCCTGTTGAACATAGAAATTTCACAGGAAAATGTTTGGTTAAATCTAGAAGCAAAGCAAGGTGTTGTAAAATGCGTTGGTAATCACTGTGTTTTGCAAAACGGCGCACAAAATCACAAACATGCAACTCACGAAGCTATTACCACATAGATAGAGCAAAAATGTTACACAAATATTACGCCACATGCTACTATTCATCGTGAAAATTATTACACGGGGAACGACTAGACTGTACACTTCTAACACGTTCACGTCACAGGCTTGATGCATTCAGACCACGACATTGTCTATTCATTGGATAAATAAAAAAAAAACTGCTGTAGGACACAACGAAGTGGAGCTGAAGCAGCGAAGGCACGCGTTCAGGGCTGGGGTAGAAACAACGCGATAGCAACAAGCTCGTACAAGGGTGGGAACCGTGAATATCTGAACAGACATTGAAATGATCGAGTCGCCATAGTCGTGATCGTCCTTAAGAAAATCCGTCACAAGATGGCTGTAGCATCGCACGTAATGAACGGCGAACGACCGCTTGGTTTCAGCCTGCAGCAGAACCGTTCCCATCACAAACTGCTGGTAGGCATTCCGCGCAGCTGAAACAACAGGTTAAGTTTCAAGGTGAAAAAGGCACTCGGCTTGTCGTGGCATGCCGGATGCTTGAAGACGAGGGACCCGATCACCATGGGGCAAAATATGGAAGGAGATTAGTTGTCCGAGAAATAGATGTTGGGGCGCGTAAGGTATTCATCGGGTCGGAACAGCATGTTCTGTGACAACACGTCGCTATGAGCACAAACAAGAAAAGCTGATAAGCACTGCTTTGTGAAAGTAAAGCGAGGGCAGGGTTTTCAAATAAGGCTGATTAGACGTCGGACGCAGAACACAGACAGCCATCAAATACATTTCGCTCCATAGTTTACTCGTATATTGTAACTTTCCTACTTCGCAAAACAGGTAAGTTTGTTCTAATACAATCAGCCCGACTCCTCGCGTAACTTAATTTACAGTGTAGTACAAACAGGTGGGAAATTCTACAGGGCACAAAACATGCTCATTCAATCGATGTCAAATGCCAACCCAGAGCTAAACTTCATCATCAGTTAGAACACAGTTAAACGAAGGGGTTCTGAACGGAATTCGAATTACTTATTTTGTGTAATAAAGGAATTAACAGTTTGAAGAAGTTTTTACTGTTGTGGTGACTATCCAAGTTAACGGAATTATTTAATGAATTGTTGGACAACTTTTAGTAGACGGCATATAGTTAAAACGTCAACTGGTGTAGGATTTGTACTCTATTCAAAACTGTGAATATTGGATGTCCTGTCTCAGACTTGAGGCCCACAGAACATGACATTTTTCAGTAGGGCTGATTTTTAAATTTTTTTTGTATCCACTTTGCATGACTGACGTGTGTGAGAGAATCTTGGAAGACCGCTCGATTTTATTATGACCCCTACTGACAAAGAAAAAATACACAATAATGCTGCATTTGCTTTTCGTTGCATGCCATCTCACGAAACAATTAGGCACTCTGCGGGCTTCAGTTCACGTATTGTAAAGGCAAATACCATCGAGAGAATTGCTCCAGCAATTCATCATGAAATAAGGACTTTATTGCGTGTTCAAATTTATCAGCATGAAACGTAACATTTTCAGGTGTGTCGACCGCGGGATGTTTTAAATAGAATATAATTTACTATTCACAGGCGTTCGGCGCGCATGTTCCAACTCCTTGCATGGTATAAGTGACTAGCACGGGGGTGGGGGAACTGCGGCTCGCGTGACCGTTTCATGTGGGCGCGTCAGAACACATCATCGCATCAACATGAAACTCCAAGATACGAAGGTACTTAATGAGCCATGAGAAATCTCTCTAGACCCCTCAAAGTTTTCTCTCCTTAAAATTATGTGTATTTTGTGGTATTTTTAGCATAACACAAAACTACACTTTTTTGTGACCCCACTGGCCCGCTCATGACATTTCACAATTCATGTGGCCCGTGATCGTAAATAGCTTCACCACTCCTGGATTAGCAACTATTAATGAAGTCACGCTCCCGAGGGAGAGACGTTAACTGGATTTAAAATTATCGAGGCAACTGGAGATGATAAACATTGTGCCAGACAGCTTCTAACTTACAAAGGAAAATTCATAACTAAACCATGCCCCAAGCGCATTTTGAAAGATACGGCGGCATGGTGGAAATTTCTTCATGCAAATAAAACACGGAAACAAGGACGGGGAATTTTACGACAGCTGTTAACATTACAGACGTGATGACACGATAAAAACAAAATTGTTTTGCCTTCTCTTTGAATGCGGTGTCTTGAAACAACGCACTTACATTTCCAAAGTTGAATATCATAAAGCATGTATCTCGCCGCAAAAATATCACTTTGAACATTGGTTTTGCTCAGCAAACATTCGGACAAGATAAGACGTAAGCCATCTGAACAAAAACAAACAAGTGCAAAGGACGATTACGCAATGAGTACAGAAATGTCCAGGAGTTTCCGGCAAAAAAGTATTGAATGAAACCCATACGTATTTGTCTATTAAGCATATGAAGCTAAAACCAAGCACACGCGGTGTAACTCAGACCACAAAAAGCAGTCTCACTCTTTCGTGGCATGGGCTACATCTTATTCACTCAACTGAAACCGCTCGGCCTCATTCGGGGTTTGCTCGGTTGAATTCGACTTGTGCAGACTGACCTGCTTCAATATCACCTTTTATCGATCTATCAAATCGCGTTTGTTCCAAGCAGACGTGTCGAAAGAACTACCGCAATTGATCTTTTCAAGCTACCGGCTGTTTTTTCGGTGATAGAGCTACCGGCTGTCCGATTTTTTTTTAAATGAACCAAAACAATTAAGTCAATTCGGTCATAATGTCCGAAAAGGTAGGCTAGCGAACACTGTTTCGGCGAGCTTTAATATTATTACGGGACAAATGACCGAAATGTCTCAGCGGAAAAAAACAGGCTACCGGTATTTTATATTTACAACTTATAAAGAAACAATCGCGTTGTTTTAGACATCACTTCAGAATGTTTACATTAGGATTAGGGCAACCAAAAGTCAATTAAGTCAAAATTTTTCTGCCATTTTTAAAGTTTATGAAATGTCCACAAACCAAATTTCACGCTCATACCATGAGCGACTCCCAAGTTATTAGGTCAAAAAAAGTCAAAATTTATCATCAGGTCAAGCTTTATCGTTGGGTCAAACTTCTGCAGCAGTTTTTTTCTCTTCATCGATATTTTATTGAAACAACAACAACAGATATTGATATGCTTTTGGAAGTTTAGTTACAATTCTGTAATAATAATGGGTTTGTTGCATTTCTGACGTAATAATGTTGTTTCGCTCACTACTGGACGATTGAATATAACGCAGGATAGGCGTGGTAAGGCAGAAAAGGCCTTATAGTACTTGGTTTGGTAAATGCTCAATCCATTATGCATCTAGCGTTTCAACTTTATGGTGTTCTCAGATTTGACTCTACTGTAGTTATTAATGTACTTATCAATATATCATCCCCAAAGTTAAACAACCAAATTTTTTAAATTTCGAAGCATAGTGTGCATGAATATGTTTCTGGGTTAACCTCAACACCTAAGGCTGAATTATTTTGAAGTTACAAACGCAGAAAACTTATAGGTCAAAATAAAGTCAAAATTTTAAGTTTTTAGGTCAAAAAATGTGTTGCCCTATTTATAATTAGGAGTGTCATTCCAGTTTTAATCCGGTTTTGTCCCTGTTAAACGGGGGTGGCCGGATTTACCTCTTTCTGCAATGAATTAACTTTTTTGTTACCATTTCATAATTGATACAATTAAGTGTAAGGCAAGTTAACGTAACTGCCGCCACACGACGTCGCATTTGCATGGTTGCCAAAACGATCACCAACGCATCTTTTCAGAAACTTCAGCAATTCGCCTCTCTTCATTCATGACAAAACAACAGCTTGAAAACACTTTCAAAGTAAAGCGGAAATTACTTCGCACTGAATGAACTCCACTCAGGAAAGCCCACACAGTCAGCATGTTTACAAAAACTGCTGAAGGATTCGAACGAGTACGTAACTCCACCGGTTTTCGGCAAGCTCGCCAAACGTATCATACAACCTGAAGTCTTTGCAAGTTTTTCGAGCCATGCAAACATTCGAAGAGCGATTTCTTGATGGCCCAAGACGGTTGCATGAAGCACTTTAGTTTTCAGAGGTCCACGAGCTCTAGGGCGCAGAAGCAGCGGCGGAGATTCCTTCATACATTAGCATCGAACTTACAGCCTTTGTTTTCAAGCCAAAGGTTTGTTAATCAACCCGTAAAAAACAGTGAGAACTCCGCTTAAGGTCAAAGATCACTATACGTTAAATTACCTGAACTTGTGACGCGCATTCGGTGCATTCTGCCAGTGTTCCAGTTCTTATAACAGCTCTGCCCTGTAGGAATAAAATTGGTGGTCACTGAAAGACCGTATTTATCGAATGTAGCTCATTGAAAATATTAAAAGGGAAATATTTCCTGTTTGGTCAAGGCAGCAAAACATTAATATGAAAACAGTGTATTGACTTTCAGAAAATTCTGAGACCCACGAATATCGACATTTGGTATAAAAAGGCGCTGTCACCTGGTTGCATTGTATACCAGAAATATTAAGGTGACTGGAAAACAAACAGGAGATCATTCGGAATTTTACGACATGCACATATGGTGCTGCAAAGGATACAGTTTTAGCTGAACGGCTCGGACAACAAACCACCGTACGGATAGCGCTTGAAAGCTTTTCAAGCGGACGTCTGGAGGTGTACCCGAACACGTTTTTGTAAATACAGGAACATAATACCTCTCTGTCAATGCACGTCGCAAAGTCGGCTGCTTTCGCTTCAGAACACCGAGTAGCTCTTTGTAGTACATCGATAACGTAGTCAAAGGTATGAGACTCGTCGTTGTATAAAACAGTAACATGACGGTCGGCATTTTCCCTGAAAAGTTGTTGACCCAATGACGCAGCAATGGAGCGCGTACAATCGGTATTACAGAAAAATAATCCAAATACGCCTTTATACAAAATTTGTCAAAGTCTATCCGTGTTTGTGTAGTGGCTGAACAGCGGATAACACTGACACGGTAAGTTTGAAAGCAGAAATTTACTGTAATTATGCTCGCTTTGTACCCCCAGTTAGGGTGTCACGAATTCCACTGCCCCACCTATCGTGCATGGGGTTGCATAAGCCGCTCGTACCGTGTTTCAAGTCTTCGGTATGCCCTGACCGGGTATTGAATTCTTTCTGGCAACCTGAGAAGCGAGTGCTCTACCACTGTACCATTCAACCCGTAAATTTACAAAGGAATCAAAAACCGAACACATTTGAAACAGATGTCCACGCAACATGCCAGAGCAAACTAAGAAAACTTGAGCTACAAGATTGCAGAGAATCGTATGAAGCGCAACACAAAAATAGACTTTTTATGATTATAACTTTCACACAATGGCTGCTCACACGATAATGTTAGGGCCAAAGCGAAGTTTGCAGAAAACCATGAAGACCGCAAAATTTCTTCACAAAAAAATCCAGCCATTTAAAAAGGAAAAGTAATTCGATCAGTGTTCCTCAACGTTTTTAGTGTTATATCGCACTTTGACATTCAAAAAAATCGTGTAACGGTCACACGATTATTTTACACTGTAACCCACGATAGTGCATCCACACCTGGAGGTTGGGAATAAGGGGAGAGATTAATGAAGAAGCAGGGATCAAAATTTTTTTGAAATTTTTCACTGAAAAGAAAAGAGCTTAACAATGATCATCAGTTTTAGAAAAGAGGGCGCTTCGTGGAGGAGCTATAGTCGTTCGGGGGCATCCGCTAGACTAAACTGGCTTCTCTTGGATCCACCACTGAACATTAAAGTACTAGACTTTATTCACTTCAATTTGTTTTGTTGGATTGAGACACGTTCTTTGAGACACGATTTGCAGAAACGTTTTGATTGAACATGTTTGGATCTTTGCAAGGTGTGCCCCTGCTCATTTTGGAAGTGAAAAACTATGAAAATGATTATAATTCGATCCAGTAAATCTGAATCCGCATGCCTCACCAAAACATTGCCACGACTCACGTTGAAAAATAACTGCTCTAAACGACACTGCAAAAGCAGTTAAAAGCATGTGCCCTTTTTGTGTGTGACCCATCTTAAAATCAACAAACAATGTAACATTTTAATTAAAGTTAAAAGTACGTCACCTACGTAGCAACCAACTTTTCCGGCAAATCGGCACAAGCCTTAGGATCGGTGACGAGTGATTCAGTCATGTACTCAAGGAGAGTCATAAAGAAAGAGTTTGCTCTCGAACGTACGGTTGCGGGAAGTCGGGCTTTGGGATCGACCTGGAAGCATGCAAGTCAGCGTTGCCATATCCTGATCCTATCGCTCAAGGTCTAACAAAGTCTTAGAACTTGGCCATGCATATCTACGGACTATGTCCCAAAATTCAGGGCCCAAACAAGCAGGGTTCCCACCGGATTTTGAGTATGGGTTTCCAGACTATTTCCCGTTCTTTTCCGGACTTTTTTTCAAAAATATCAATAAAATATGATTAGAATGCATGGCAAAAGATAAAGTCTAGAAAATTATTTCCTGTCGCCATACTAACAGACAAATTTTTTTCCAGACTTTTCTAGGCTGGAAAATGGCCAAACTTTTTTCCATACTTTTCAAGACTCCGCAGGAACCCTGCACAAAGGATACTTATATTTAAAAATGCGACAAAAGACTAACCACTCAGAAACGCTTTTAAATTTCTGACACAGTAAACAAATATTTGTTCAAGCGCATGACATTACCGTGGCTGTGGCTGGAGCTACACTGTGTTGCGAACAGGAAGGATATTTGGTCCACGCCTCCGTATCGCCGCAGTCACAGCAGCCACCGCCTCCAGACGAGTGAAGCTACAATGGAAAATATAGGCAATTGCTTGCGCGGGTCCGACATTACATAACTTTAGCACTGGTGCTAAAGGTCATTAAGGTACAACTTTTATGTTGATATAACCAACTCAAATACACTTTAGCAATGGTGTTTAATAGTAGTTAAGTTAAAATTTCACTGTCGGTGAAAACAAATCAAATGCACTACTTCAAAAACCTGAAGAAGACAAAAATGAAACTACGCATGTACGGGATTTGATGTTTTAGAACTATAAACTTGGAAGTCAAGCAAGGGCGACTCCAGGTCAACAGAGGCACTCGGGCTCATCACACAATTTACGCTGACTGAATGTGACCGTTCGCAGCTTGCATCACAGAAACTTACATTTGCTTTCATTCTGGCTGGCGCTATCGTTGCTCTGTGACGTTATTACATAACAATGAATGACAAGTTCTCATGAGAACTTGTCTATTCAGGGTTCCCACACAATTTTCAAAACCAAATTCCATGACATTCCATGACTTTTGTTACACTTTTTCCACGCGTGTTTAAGTGATACTTACACTTGCAAACTGGTAACAGTCTTATTAAAGATAGCTGATGTTGCGCTAATGGGATCCAACTCTGCCAAACTTGCTCCCTGTGTAGTAGCTGTGTCGCATCTCAAAACCAAACCAATATTGCTATCAATATCAACCAGCTACCTACATTGCCAAATATAGCAATATCATCACCAAATATTTATGATTTAACTGCTAGAGCAAAATAAAGAAATGTTAGGTGCCGATAATTGCAAAATAACTAAAAACAGATCCCCTAAATAGGGCACAAAACTGACANGGGAGAACGTCATCAATGGTTCTTAGAAGATAGTCAGTTAGATACACGATTGCTAACATTGCGTTTGAAAAAAGTAAAATATTTCTTTCTTCTCATGATTAGTCAATGGCATGCTAAGCTACCTGTACTGAGCTGTCTCGCAAAGAAACTCGTTGACATTTCAGGCGACTCCAGGGAGCGACAGTGGCTCCACCAGCGCCTGTCTCTGGCCGTGGTCAGAGGGAACACCGCCAGCATATTGGAATGTGTGCAAGTTTGATCGGATTTTAGCCACCATCAGTGCATTAACCAGTGTCCCTGCCAGTCACTTGCCTCTCTTCAATGTATAGCCATCGCCTTCCGAATGCCTGCGTTTTCTGTGAGCTATATTGTCTTCGGTATGTTTTTTATGCTTTCTGTAAAGCCTCTGTGCAGTATTGTTTTGCTCCCCTTTTCAGCCATCTTGACTAACCTCACTTAGCCATCCTGACTAACCTCACCCAACACTACTGTATTACTGTAAAACCTTTTTGTAATATGTCTTTACCTCTGTCTGCCCAACCCCATGTGGGGGTGGTATGTGCCTGGTTGAACACACACACAATGCCCGTGAGCCGCTAATTGCCCACCGCTGACGTAGATCATTTAATACTACATAAAATTGTTAGAACTGCAAAGAAATCAGTTACTGATCCCCCACATGTTGCAGACATAAACACAGCTATTTTTGCAGGCCTATCATAAACTCTTGTGTGTAACTGTTCAAAGGGTGTTGTAACAATTTTACAACATCAAAGCAGTGAAAATAAGAACGTGCCCGACCACATAAATGTTACTGAATATATCATTTTGAAAAATCACGTAGCATGCATGTACTCTCATATAGCCTGGCTTTTATGAGTCCAAAAGGTACAAAAGGCAGAGGTCACCGAAAGCAAAAAGTGTGCAAAATAGCATACTGCAGACTATTGCAGTCATGAATTTATAAACATGCGCCCGAGCATAATTTCATTAGCCTTTCGTTATAGGCGGAGATCATTGATGA
>JGI24021J15306_10012943_pt1 | contig 10376 bp, 5 predicted proteins | sample Ectturendosymbi1_FD_15306 | JGI IMG/M metagenome (IMG submission 15306) | reverse complement strand
GTGGTAGTATTTCGCTGAAGTTTTTACTGGAAACTAGGCTACAATCTGAGTCTTTTGATACTTTGAATGACCTGCTGGGGTTTCGGGTTCAAAAGTTATGATGTAAGTTAGTAAAAACATTTGACTAATTAGATCATAAATTAATTTGTTTACTTCAGATCATAACTTTTGAACCAGAAATGCTAGAAAGTTGACCAAAGGCTCAAAAGATTCGGACTCGCCTAGTTTCAATGAAAACTTCAGCGAAACACTTTGGTCTATCGTTTGGGCCCTAGGCCAGGCAACATGAGCCAAAATGAACCCAGAACTACTTCACTTATGACGTCACTCACAAAAAATCCGCAACCCCCAACCAAAAAGTTTTTTTCGAGTGCAATCTATTAGACTGGCCGATCCGTTTCAGCCCTTAAACAGCTCTCTAGCGCAATCAGCGGAGGAGCTAGGGCGTCGGGAAGGCAACTGAAAACTGCTGTATTTTATGCCGAAATTGAAGTACGAATATATCGTACGCCTGCTCTCAAATTGTTAACTAATCAGTCAAATATTTTTTTTCTTAAGATCAGCTATGTCCAACCCAAATGGCTTACTGAGACAAAAGTTATGTCACTATCTTCACCAGGGCCGCACATTGAATAACGATTAATGAGGGCCGCACATAGAATGGCTTACTTTGATCTTAGCAAACAACGTTTTGCTTAAAGGTACTGAAAGTGTTCAAATTGTAGCAGCAATGGTAAGAGACGTGATAAAGTGTCACTGAGGACCATCTGCATCAAAAATGTCAAATTTAAGATTATCAAAATAAGGACAGGTTGTCAGAATATAGAACGCTTTTACTACAGCGAAAACCTACACTGGGCCACACAAAACTCTCGACTGTGCTGCACGTGACCCGCAGGTTGGACATAGCTGCTTTAGATCATGACTTTTCAACCCGAAACCCCAGCAAGTCATCCAAAGCATCAAAAGACTCAAGATTGTAGCCTAGTTTCCAATAAAAACTTCAGCAAAATACTACCATCTAGCTGTTTAGGCCCAGGAACAGGTGAAGTTGGCCAAGGGGGCCTAAAAGTCCTCTACTTATTACGTTACTCACAGTAAACCTGCAGCCCCCAACCAAAAAAATGTTTTAGAGTGCAAACTACAAGACTTGCCAAGTCTTTTGAGCTTATGACCGGGTCTGTAGCGCTTACTGGACCAGAGAAATTCCCACCCAAAGCCACGTATGATCCAGCTGATTTTTCACGAACCGCTTGAATTAACCTGGGTGCGAAAGTGTTAACTGTGCTTATAAACTTTGAAGAGATTGGCACCAGAAAAGCTGGAAATATTTTGTTTTACAAGTTGGACGATTGTCAAACTGTGTTGCATGTGATGTTGCTTTTCTACAAACACACACTCCATGTTCAAGTGCAGCATGATTAGATCAAATTTTATGTTTGTGATGATAAGTGGGAAAATTCAAGTAGACATATTGTGTATTAAATTTTAACACTTTGGCGTCCGGCTGCTTTCGGAGATTTTCGGAAATAAAAACGCCCAAACGCACTTGGCTTTGCGTGGGAACGTCTCCGCTCCTGTACAAATTACGGACCTGGTCGAAGCATCTAAAGACACGGCAAGTCTTCTAGTCTGCACTCGAAAAAAATTTTTTGCTTGAGGGTATGGGTTTTTTGTGAGTGACGTCATAAGTTTAGGACTTTTAGGCCACCTTGGCCCACTTTGCCTGGCCCTGGGCGCCAACTGTTAGGTGGTAGTATTTTGCTGAAGTTTTTACTTAATCTAGGCTACAATCCGAGTCTTTTGATACTTTGGATGACCTGCTGGGGTTTCAGGTTCAAAAATTATGATGTCAGTTAGTAAAAATATTGACTAATTAGCTAATTAGCTAATTAATTAATTTGTTTATTTTAGATCATAACTTTTGCACCAGTAACGCTAGAAAGTCGATCAAAGGCTCAAAAAACTCGGACTCGAGCCTAGTTTCTAATGCAAACTTCAGCGAAACACTTTGGTCTGGAGTTTGGGCGCTAGGCCAGGCAACATGAGCCAAAATGACCGCAGAACTACTTCACTTATGATGCCACTCACAAAAAATCTGCACCCCCTAACCCAAAAATTTTTTTCGAGTGCAATCTACTAGACTGGCCGATCCATTTGAGCCCTTGAACAGCTCTCTAGCACAATTGGCAAAAGAGCTAGGGCGTTGGTAAGGCAACCGAAAACTGCTGTTTTTTAGGCCGAAATCAAAGTACGAATATATTGTACGCTGGCTATCAAAGTGTTAAGGAGCTTCTAAGAATATGTACAGTATGGGCAATGTTTGATTAGAATTCAGCACAAACAATATATGCTGTCAATAGCCGGTTATTTTGTGGAGTGTTTCAAGGGAAAACGATTTTTTGTTTTTCAATGCATTTTCAAGCAAATTGGGACATATATGCAATCCATCACTATTTTGCTTCAAATTGCATATAATCTACAGCTTAATTGGGCTTTGGCTGTTTCATAACACCGAGTTCACAGGAAACACATAAGTCACAATTGTGTAGGGTGCCTAAAAATTTCTGGTGTGGCAGGGAAGGTATGCGGCCCGACATCTTCAACTTATTGCCCTTGAAAATGTTGTTTGTGGAAATGGTCAAAAGCTTTCCTGTGATCCATATCATAATTTTTTTTGTATTACAACTGCAACACTTTCACTACTTCTAATGCATCCCACAACAGGTACATAAAATGCAGAATACAATACAAGTTTACAAAATAAACTTTTACTTCTGTGCTTATCAGTGTGTCACAGATTACTCTAATGCTATTTAAACGCTTGCTTCAAAAGTTGAAGTTTATAAGTTAATTACACAGTCTACATGTAGTAGTTGTACAGTGTTAGTAAATGAAATTGCTGAGCATTTGAAAAAAGTAAATACAGTATAGTGTTAGCTTGGAAATGTCGTGTGTGCTTGCCCCAAAAAGGTAGTAATTTATGCAAATAAAATTCCTTCATGATACATTGTTTCCTAATATCAGTCGTGTAAGTTTCGTCTTACTACAGGGGATTAGTTGTATTTTTCAACCTTCATTTTGCGTAGTTGTATTTTTCAACCTTCATTTTGCTTGAAATGAGCATTTGGTAACATGGGCTATACTGTTACCAAGTTTTTTTAAATGCATTTTCGGGTCCCTAGAATTCCAAATCGGGTCCCTAGAATCAGAGAAAATTATCATCGGGTCCCTAAAATCAGAAAATCGGGTCCCCAGAATCAGAGAAATCAGGTCCTTGCAGATTCACACTGAGCTCCTAACACTTTCTTTAAAAAAAACCTGCTGTTACCACAACCTCTCCACACCACTGGATAAGCACATTACAAGCATAAGGCTTATTAGAACAGAACCTTTGCATCAATTGCTGTCTGGCACTGTTCACATTTGTTAGCCAAGCAAACAAGCATTGCAGCTATATTTTCTTTATACTAAGAGTTAAAGTTTTAAATTATTATGTAATATAGATTGTCATTATAGCGAGTTAACGATTAAAATTGTTTTGTGAAACTTATGTAAATTCCTGTAAACTGTTGTACCTAGTAGTTTTCAAAAACAAAAGTTATTTTAATGAGGTCATGTCAGAATGTAGTCAAAAACAATTGGCATTGCTAGGGCGTGCATTGCTTATTGTGTGCATACATTGGTGTTAGGTTTTCAGGAGCCTTTTTGGTTCATTTTAGATTTGGCTTTCCCCTCCTGTTTCACTACTAGAGGTACTTTCTAGTCAACCTGCATGTTTTAAGTTTTGATTTTTTTTGATAGATGTTTATTGAAGAGTACAGAAACCGCTAAAGTATGCAGTGGTCTGTGGACAGCTTGTCATGTAATTTATTTGCAATCTTTCACATATGTTTAATTTTGTAAAGTTCTTGTGCTTAAGTGTCATAATGCCATGTTTCAGATTTGTATGTATGCACATGAAATATTGCTTTTGATTTTCGTTATTTGGTTGGACCCCTTGCGTATGTTGAGGTAATGGATGAAATTCTTTAGTTTAGCTACATAAACTGCAGTTAGTTAGAAATTTTTATAACTGGCAAAAGTGAGAAAATTTTTTTCTGGTAGTGTTTTGTGATCAGAGCACCTGAGAGGCAAGCACACTGTGCCTACCGAGTGGTTGCAACAACAGAAACTTGATATTTGTTATAGTTTGAGCATTTCTGTGCTTCAAGCAGTGTGGTTTTATTGTCAGCATTTTGTTTTTTTCCCATTTTGCTAATTTTTACTAGTACTGGTAATTTCAATATGGCTGACAAACGCAAGTTGCAAGGTGAAATGGACAGATGTTTCAAAAAAATCGTGGAGGGAGTTGAAACATTCGAAGATATTTGGCAAAAACTTTATAATGCAAATAACACTAACCAGAAAGACAAATATGAGAGTGACTTGAAAAAAGAAATAAAGAAATTGCAACGATTGCGGGATCAGCTAAAAACCTGGGCTGCTTCGAATGAGATTAAGGATAAAAAGGTTTTGTTTGAAAATCGGAAGCTAATTGAAACACAAATGGAACGTTTCAAAGTCGTTGAAAGAGAAACGAAAACTAAGGCTTACTCCAAAGAAGGCTTGGTACAAGCGCAAAAGGTTGATCCTGCACAGAAGGAAAAGGAGGAAACAATGCAATGGCTTCAGGTAACGATCGATGCCATCAACAGGCAGGTAGACATGTTTGAAAGTGAGATAGAGTCAACGGGCATGCAGTCTCGCAAGAAAAAGCTTGATCGTGACAAGCAGGAGCGCATCGACGAGTTGAAGACCATCTTGGAAAAGCATAGGTTTCATATTCGCAACCTGGAGACGTTGATGAGAATGCTCGACAATGAAACCATACAACCGGACAAAATTAACATCATTCGTGACGACATAGAATATTATCTCGAAGCCTGTCAGGATCCTGATTACGAAGACAACGAGTTCATTTATGAAGATATGGGCTTGGACGAGACCCTTGCCAACCCTTTGTCAAACTCTGCTGCTTCCCCTGCCGACAAGCAACTTAACAGCACTGTCACGCCAAAAGAGGATGACGATGTCTCGTTGAAATCTGGAGACGTTCCTGCGTCACCGCTTAACGCTACCAATCATTCGACCACAACAAACTCGAAAGATGATGAGAAAAAGCGTAATAAGTCTGATGAAACTGTTTCACCACGTAAATCAAACAGTTCGAATTCCTCATCAGGACGACTTCCGTCCTTCACCGCACCGCCCACAACGTTAGGAAGCTCAACGAACAAGCAGCCCGTAAAAAGTCCGCACCCCCCACCACACACCCAGGCTTATGCAGCAGCTGCCGGTGGCATGCAGTCGGTCGTAGCAAACCACCTGCCGCCGACGCAGGTCTCGTCATCGCGACCAAGCTCGAGTACCGAATTACCCTCACCAACCAAAAAGACGCACGTGTCAAGGCTGTCTGACGCAGGCTCGTCCTGGCAGCTGCCTAACAACCATACTTCCTCGGAAGCGAATAATTCCGAAATTCGTAGCACGGTGAACAGCATCGTGACAAGTGTCGCTTCGCTGTCACTCAAACCAAACGGAGATGTGGCCACGTCGGTTCCGAGTGCAACTGTTGGCGTTGAAGCTGCAAGCGATGGAGTACCACATTCAACTGCTCCAACTCCTGCTACATTCACTGCCTCCAGCCTGGCAGCAACCTTGCCAAACGGCCCCCAGGCTTCGGATATGCCTGTTCTGGGCGGTCTTACGTTAAAAAATATGGCGGAGCAAGCTGTGGTGAAGGCTGGTCTGGAGCAGCAACACGCGGCAACATCACCAGTGTTTCCGCAGACAAATGCAGAAACGCTGACATCGGGTACCGGACAATCCAGAGCCGATCTCTCAACACTGATACAGTCTCAGCAGAGTTCGCAGCAAGTAACGAGCGGAGGAGGGGAGGCGCGCATCCAGCCGTTGCTCGGAGTTGCACCTCTGGGACCTACATCACTGAGTAAAGACAACATGTATCAACAAGCTATGTTGGAAGCTTGTTGGAGGCACATGCCACATCCCTCCGACGCGGAGAGGCTGCGTCACTATCTGCCGCGGAACCCGTGCCTCACACCCACCTACTACCACCAGTCACCGTTGCCATACCACGACACGATCGACTTCTACATGCGACTCTCCACCGAGACGCTGTTCTTCATCTTTTACTACATGGAAGCTACCAAGGCTCAGTACATGGCGGCCAAGGCACTGAAGAAGCAGTCCTGGAGGTTCCACACGAAGTATATGATGTGGTTCCAGCGTCACGAGGAGCCAAAAACGATTACGGATGAGTACGAGCAGGGAACGTACATCTATTTTGACTACGAAAAGTGGGGACAGCGCAAGAAAGAGGGCTTTACGTTCGAATACCGCTATCTGGAGGACCGGGAACTGCAGTAGATCGCACATTCCATTTCTTTTGTGCAATGTCTTGTCAGTTGCCAGTAAAACCGACCAGTTTGATACTGTGACGGCTAAACCGCTTTAACCGCTATTTTTTTGATCTAACGACTGTTCCGGTTGACCAGGTCGTGTGCCATCCCCGTTTGCCCCCTTTTTAACAGCGTTCAGATTCCGGTGCAGTTCGTGTGTTTGCGAGTTCTAACGGAAGCGTGTGCGTGAATTAATCAAAAGCTCATTGGCTAAAGGTGTCTGTCAAAACGGCAATTCATTCTGCCGTTTTAAGCGACTGATCTTCACATTGCAAACTGACATCTCGTTTCTTTAATATTTGATCTGTCTGGACGTGGCTTCGTTTCAGAAACAAACAACAATTAAGTTTAGTAATGCAATAGAGTTACTTTTAATTAACGAACGAAGCGATTTTCACTTTTACGCTGACACAGCCCGCACTTACCGCATTCTTTTTTCAATCGTTCTTTACCTCGGTATTTCTAAAGTGCATGTTTTTTGGACGCGGGCTCGCTACACGTGACTAAATTGGCGCATTGCGGACTCGAAACGTTGCTTCCAGGCCGATTTGTTTCGGTCAATACCCTTCCATCGCACTGCTTAATACACGGCGGGCATTTAGTGTGATCGGTAGTGTTATTTAATATTCGGCAGTCGCGGTTTTTAGTGAGGGGGCGTAAGGTCACGTAGAGATCAAGTTTGGAACAACATAGGTGGGCTTCGCAACACAGCGACAAACTTTCGGAAAGTTGTTTAAAACTTTCACGCTGTCGATGTCGATCTGCTGATTTTGGATGCATGTTCCCTTTTTTAAAAAATAGTCACCAACTACCAAAAAGTATTAGCTGGTTCAATGTTTCTGTTACTTGGAACGCAGTTTGGAACATCGCAACTTCTTCGCTACTGCGATGTACCTTGGATCATCGTGTGTTAACGGTGTGATTCCATTTGCAAGCATAGACTCACGTGAAAACAATTTCTTTGTGTTTTGTCGAAGCAGGTCATCAAAACGGCGCAGGAAGTTCTAGGGAGAATTCACGACGAACGTGGATTTTAATGCTTGCGAAACAAGGGTGCACAACCTTTTCGCTATTGCCGGTCGCGTTAGGTTATGGCCGGGAGTAAGTTCAAAATATTTTTATTTTTTGCACTGCTTGTATTCTGCTTCCACACGCTGAGCCTAGCCTGCTTCCACACGTCCGTTAGGCCGTCTTTCAAAGTGTCGTCACTCAGCAGACAAAGCATTTTCATTAATGTACGGCCGTTTTTAAGGGCGTAAAAAATGGCTAGCCATAGCGCATTACAGAATAAGTGTTTGCACACGACCAGCACTAGTGGAGCAAAACACTCCAACAGCGCCACAACGGTAACGTCACTCATACAGGGATCCAGTAGTGTGAGAGAAATGAAGACATTCTAACAAACTTTGAGGTAAACAGCTAACGGTAAAAGATAAATCAGATGTGGGTGACCTTTGGCGCACAGAGACAAGCAAATAGTTACGATCAAGGTTTCAAATGCTTGCGAGTTCCAATGCATTTATCATGAGATCAACAGCCAATTAATTTTCCTGAATTTTAAAGCAGGATTTGGCGATGAACGTTTTACCAGTTATAGTTCTTACTTTTTGTGTGCTTGGTTTGTACACGTTGCACACAGGATTTTTGTTGCTACACAAAAGCAATACTGATGACACGCGAACACCGAAACAATGCACCAACAACTATTGTAGTTGGTCGCCATCATCATATGCGTACGGGAAGGGATTTTACTGGAGGGACGGAAAAATTTTGCCCTAAAAGTAGACAATTGCCCTGATACTAACTTTTCAGTTTAATCCGAATGGAGCTTGGAAATTTATGTAAATCTGTTCTATACAGTTGAATTCGTTTATAACGGCTTCCTCTGTAACGTCAATTCGCCCATAACGTTGCATTTTGTTTGGTTGCGATGGCATCTTTTATATGCATTTCAATTCGCTTATAATATCCATTCGGCAATAATGTTCTTCATGCAATCCCCTAGAGGTGCCGTTACAGGCAAATTCTGTAGTTAACTTGCTTTTAACTCAAGGGGCGGAAGTTCCTTGCGTGTTGTTTTCTCCCAAACAAGAAATTTTACGGTAATTGCTTTTACTGATGCAAGTATGTACGCGACTTCGATGACGCAACGCTATGTTTTAAAAGCGACGTTTCCGGTTCGTATGGTCTGACTCCCTAAACCTGCCTGTGTTATCGCTGCAGTGCACTTGAGCAAGGCGCTTAAAGACGCGCACTCAAAGGATACAAGCAATCTGCACGACCGTGCGGTCCGCTTTTAAAACTCTTGTTAATCAAAAAATCTATCATGTTAACCCCCTGCACCTCTACCCAGCGCAAACTCGAAAACGAACAAAGAAAGAGCAAATTCTTATATCAAGCTGTTGAACTACCGACATCCGATAGTTCGATTTTTGCAGAAAACGAGGGCTTGGTCCAGATCAAAGTCATTATGACCAATCACGACTTTGGTCCAGATTACACACTACACTAGTCCAAATTACACGGATCGTCCCCAATTGAATATACACTATTCAAAATTTTTTCACCGTTCACGATTTTTGCGCTTGCCCTGAAATTTTTCACTGTATTAAATATATTTTCTACCATCCAGGATTTTTGAGCAACATTGCGCTTGCCCTGAAAAACAGAGTTGCTCAGAATTTTTTACCGTATTGAATATACTTTTTACATTCAGGAGTTTTGAGCAACTTGCGCTTGCCCTGGAATTCTTCACTCACCAGGGGCGGCTCGGGGCAAATCTTGGCCGGATAAGAAAAGTATCTATTGTAGGGTGCCCACCGTCCACCACCTACATCACACTTAAAAGAAACTAAAGAAAAAAGAACCAAAAAATGAAACTAGTATGACAACAAGCTTAGCCACAAAACAATTTAAATGCTAAACGAAACAGTTTTTTTTTTCACTGTAAAACGTGTAGATTTTAGACAATTTAATGTACCTCCCTGTTGAACCCGACCTGTTAATCGAGGATGCACTGTACATTACAGTTGCTGTTGGGCCCCTTTGAAAGCAAGGCAGGCTACTGTACACATTGCAGATGTAAAGGGGGACCCGAGGCAATGCCTCGCTTGCCTTCCCTTAAATAAACCACTGTATATAGCCCTGACAATGATCTTTTTGAGAATATGAAACTGATTGAACACGTTCTGCTTCATCCGATATGCGTACTTTCTCACCTGATGTGCGCATGTAAACACTGTAATGTAAAGTTATCTTCGTATTATTGAACACATTGAAGTTGCTGATGAGTTTATCACTTGAAAAAACACAGATATCACACAGTTTTTCATAATTACCTAGACACACTGGTCGACTAAAAAAACAGATATGGGTGGAAAAAACGAGCCCTGGGCACATGCGGCAGAACGCCTGCTAGTACTACCGTAACTTTAAGTCAACATTTGAAGATTTATTGCCGTGATATTGTTACGCAATAAAGACCGAGAGTACAACAATCCGCTAGCAAGTTCCGCAATCTGCCACTGCTGGCAAACATTGGTGCCACGCCCAGTGATTTTTCACTAGATCTAGTAATTTTTGGGCTCATCTGGTGATTTTTCACTGCAATCTAGTGATTTTTTTCAAAGATTGTATTTGAAGAAAATCGGTTGTCTTTTTTCAAACTTTCAACCCTTTTTTTAAAGATTTTCAGCATTTTCAATCCGTAAACAATTGATTAATGGTTGCACCATTTCTGAACATTTTGAACAGATCAGAGAGACTTGTAATAGTTTAATGATAAAACTCCGTAAACTGAAAATTGTCAATGATTTTATGCTTTTACATACCACTGGTATGAAATTATACGAAAAATTATACCGTAAAATACCCGGAGCTATTGCAAAATTTTTTCGTTGTAATACTCCAGCT
>JGI24021J15306_10012942_pt1 | contig 10376 bp, 8 predicted proteins | sample Ectturendosymbi1_FD_15306 | JGI IMG/M metagenome (IMG submission 15306) | reverse complement strand
GAATAACAAACGCCACGCTTCCAATTAAAAGAGTGGCGATGGACGCCAAGCCAAGAACCGCGCCTTGAGCAAGGCACGTGATTAATTATTACTACACCAGACTTCCAAAATCTTTAGAGGGTTTGAACAGCTCTCCAGCTCAATCATCTAGCAAGTTATGTTGGTACAAAATTGAGCGAATTTCAGTAAGAAAAACGCCGCACGCTGGACTTAAAGGGTGGTTGACTGCAAGACTTCATGTTGCTTTACACTTTTGCCAAAGACAATCCTCAAGTACCATACTCAGTCTTCACCAAAGGCATATGATCCAGATCGACATACTTCCAATGAACAATGCCAAAAACACTCGGATTTTTTGAACCACTAGAACAGGTTACAGTATCAGTAATGAACTTACGTATGATGTCCAGTGAGCTATGATGAAATACACTGCTTGCTTTCCCCTTCAGAATTGGCGGGCCAGGCCTGCAAAATCCTGAAGAAACTGCAGATTTCGAATGTGCGAACTTTACCCTGATCGCTTCAAAACTAACAGCCCAAGTGTACAGCCAAAAACTTGGCAATTCAAGGGATCACGAACACTCCAGAACCATTAACAGCATGAAGAAACAACCCAACGACTTTACATGCCGCATGCCGCGAATGCCGTGAATTTGACCTACAGGTAAAGCAACACATAATAGAAGCAGTGGAGAAAGGCGCGTCTTTTTGGACCTCAGCAATGCCATTCAGAGCTGTTGGGTATGCCCTGACCTAAATGAAGAAAAATTCAGGGGCTCAATACGCATGAGAGAAACATGAAAAATTAATGGCACACCTACTCGTTGTGCTTGCGAAAAAACAACTCAGTGGAGCCCTGTGAAATTAAATTCGAAACAGTGAAAATCGAAACAAAATTTATCCTTGTTAAAAAACTTCCGCTGAAGCTGCAATGAAGTAAATGGCACTTTAGGTGTTTCAACGCAGAATGAAACCTGTCAAAAATGACAATTTCTTGTCTTCATTTTTTCAACAGGTATTTTTTTCACTGGGCATTTTCAGGATACGTGGTGTGCAGTGGCGGTATACGCTAATGTGTTGATTATATGCCACAGCGTAACTATTAGACGGAATTAAGAAATATCTATCAAGTTATGCCTCCATAGGTCAACGCCTTCCGTAAAAGACAGAGTTAGACAGACCCCATGCTTTGCCATAACCGTTACTGTTCAACTATTTCTTGTGAAAGTGCTCAAAAATGAAATTGTTTTCATTTTTATAAAACTCAATTGCAACTTCCTTAATAAGACGCTTCAAATGTGCTGCTTATTTTCAGTGATATATATCTGTTCAAAATATCATAAGATTTGCAAAATGCTGCTGGGCAGAATGAAGCCAATTAACTTGTGGTATTGTTATTTCATTCATCATCCAAATGTGTTTTGCTATTGAACAGAAACTGATGAAACCGCCCCTTTGGAAAGATGAATATCAAGAGTATGCTTCTGGATTTAATTCTGATGCAAACAAGTGTTTTGATCAACGAACCACAAATTTTTCGAAAGTTTTAAAGAAGAAGTTTTTGAAAAATTTTCTTCATGAAGTCAAAATTCTCATGGAAAATTTTAAAACTGAAAATTACAAAAGAGTGGTAAGAAGACAATGTTCGTTTTGTATTTTTTGACTTGAAGCTCAACAGTTGTGCTTTTAGCTTTTGTAAAATCAAATTTCAAAAAGCATGATGTACTTCAAAACACGCATATCTGAAATATTGGTGTGGAACACCATATGGTGTAAAGCCAAATATGGGGGTTTTCATGGGCGTACGTTGAAATTTTTACAGGGATTCCATTTAGGTTGCTGACGATGCAATGGAAATGGACGTTCACAAACGCTTTATTCTCTGTCTACACCACAAAGAAATTGCCCTATTTTACAGCAACAGCCACAAAAACTGCTCTTCGTTGGCCACATTGCTCCCTTTCACTCATGCTTCTTTTCACACAGTATAAAACTATGTGGTTTGCCGCTATCAGCAGTCACTGTCTTGCTGCATGCTCGCAAACATAGGAGGTGGGCAGCCGGCAATGCCCGTTACTATCTCTCCAGCAGGACACAACTTTGATTGTCTTTTTTATTAGATTCAGATATATAGCAAAGTCTTCAATACACTTGAATGTGAAATCTGAACAACGTCATGTTAAACGGCTCTGTATAGGCAAATGGTGAACAAGAACCTTGAGTGAGGTTCATATGCATGAGTGGAAACACTGACCAGTTACGTGATGCATGTTAGCAAGCCATCATTCCAACTGTTAGATCATTCGCAAACAAATACATTGCATTAATCACGAGTACAGTATTGCCTGAAATCAAGCAGTAAGAATGCATAAAGCATCAAAGCACTAATTTATCCACTATGGTAAAAAAGCAATGTTTGTTTTTGTATTTTTCAACTCGAAGTTTAAGACTGAAGTTCTGAAGCAGTAGTGTTGTCTCATCTATTTTGCATGTTCTTCGATTTTGTAATTCAACAGCTTCAGTTTTCTTTTTTTACTTAAATTTGCAAATCGTTACACAATCGCTACACTCGGGCAAAAATCTGCACATTTATCTCTTCCACCTTGAACCTTGAATGTTTCGTCAATAAAACCAACTCAAAGTTTTCGCAGACCGAAAAAACACGATGTTATAGATGTTTGAAATTGCTCTCGTCACTGAAGTTTTGGTTGTATTTCTGCATAAGCTTGATCGTACGGCATTAAGTGTTTAAAAATTGCCGAAGCAATATAGATCTTATGAAATGGGTAAATTGGAAGGAATCATCGTTTTGTATCACCCGGTTTTGAATGATTGTATAACGTGTGAACTGTTAAGTCTCTATGGAGGCAGGACATGATATATGAAATATTATTTCACTGTATGAGTGGTCCACTGAAATGTACTCAGACGTTTGGCATGTTTGTTGGTCGGCGGGTATTTACACCAAACGTGTGCTGCCGTTGTGAATTAGGTTTCTGAAAAACAAAGTGGATATCAAATTGAAAGATGTTTGCATAGACAAATCCTATCGTCTGAAATCTATGGCAACTACTACAAATCGACGAAAACCAATTATTGTGAGATTTGTAGCTCATAATGATAAACCTTGGGTATATTACAACAAGAAAAAAAAATTAGGAATACATAACCACAGAATCTTCCACATCAGTGAGACTTCGATACATAAAAAACTAAACGAAAAATACCTGGAAAAAGATATCATCCTATTGGTCTTAAGATGGGAATCTGTATTAAATAAAGTCAGGTTCTTGGTTTAAATATAATATTTCAATCTTATACAGTGTTATGAGCACAACACAACCATTTTATTAATGTGGCTTAAAACAACTCAAAGTTCAGTTCCTTCAGAAAGAAAAAAATATGACACATTGCACTGACGTACAAACTGCGACCGATCGCCAGACCAACCAACGCATAATGCGATACCGGCGGATGAGCAGACACGGGAAGCATTGCGGCAACCACCATTCAATGGTTACGAACGAGCGACAACTGAACACAAGAAACAGAATAATAATCACAGGCACATTCCACAACATTTATACTTTTTCATGGTGGTTTGTTGTTGGCGCTTTGTAACTACAATGGTCTCGTAGCGCCACGACTGAGTTGGTGCAACTTCTGGTTTCATTTCACTCGGTTTGCTTTTTTTGTGTTTTGGGTATGTTCCCTGCAGCTATTCCGCACACCTTGCGCCTGGTAAGAAGGCTATACAGTACCAATTTACAACGTTTTGGTGACTCCCGGCCGATAACTCTCGACCTACCAGCACCGAAGCGGACGCACTTACCACTAGACCATGGGTTGATTCCACGACATACAGATTTTAAAGGACTTTAAGTAGGCTGCATATAATGTGATTGCTGAGGATTTTGGCCTGAAAACCCTCTGACAGTTGTGCAGATTAAGATTACTCTAGTGTTTTCAGCAATTACAAACTTTTCCTTGCTAAGACAAAAAGGTACGTTTGATCATCTACAAGTGGTTTTAGATGATATTATTAATAAAAAAACAAGGTTTATGCTACTAAATATTAGTACAGTTTTTAGTATTTGAATAGTTTTTGATTTGTGTTAACAAGTGGATTGTCCTACGTGTCAGTTCTTTTAAGCTTTGTGTTGAAGTGTTTGTGACTGTTCTCGATTACAACTAATTTGATTTAAGTGATAAAAGTGAATAGTTATTTGAGAACACATACTGGGCAATGATTAAAATGGATGATAGTTTTTTTTCAGATTTCTAAATGTGTGTGGCCAAAACGGAACGGTTTAACTTGTAGTATTTACTACATTCCTGTCATGTTTGCTGCTCTGTTCCACTTCTGAACAATCCTCAGAAGATTTGGAATTGCAAAAACTCTATTACTGTCAAAATTGTTAATCAAAAGTTTTGCGTTTCCAAAATGTTCCTGACATTCAGGTTGATTTCTCCATATTTGGTCATATACATTCTTGTAACTCATCGAATCGTGATACATTTGTTGTGTGATGTAAACAGGCCATATTTCAGCACAGCGGATATTAAGCGGATGTTTGCTGAAACTACAAGCCTCGTTTTTTCTCATGTAAATATTCGTAGCCTTGCTGAAAACTTCTACAAACTACAAGCTTTTCCTGGTATGTTAGATAAAACTCCAAGCTGCATAGCTATTAGTGAAAAATAGTTAAACTATGGATCTGTTGTAGATAAAATCCAACTTCAAATTTATACACTCACACATGCGCCTTCTATTGCAAGGGAAGGTGGTGTTGGTTTTTACATAAAAAATTACATAACCTAAACTTTTTCCCACGACAAATCCAGAATATGCCAGTGTTTTTCAATCTTTTTTCTGCAGCGGCACCTTCCGCAAATGTTTGTGTTGCTCATGGAACCCTATGCAATGATACCAGGGGCGAATTTTCATTTTCGGGGCCCTAGGCTATTTTAAATTGGGACCCCTCTTGAAGGTTTGCAACGACTGATGTTATACAAATCAGCACTACATATACTCACTACATTCACTGAACAAGTTGTTCCAATTCATAAACATATTACCTTATTCTGAATTCCCTCGATATCAGGAACCAGAGCCAGCCTCAATATCCCCAATTGGGTGGCCGACAACGCTGTCACAGGAGACCCAAAATTCAGAGCTTAAACCCCCAAACAAATTTTCAATCCCCTAGATTTAAATAAGGAACACTAGAAATCAGTGAAGTTTTGTCAGTCCGTATCCTTTTCTCTCTTGTAATTTATAGACGGAGCATTACCTGCTGCTGTTACTTGGAATAACATCACCTGATCAGGCTTGGTATTGTTACGCAATAAAGACCAGTGGTAGAGTAATCCACTTGAAATAATTTCACAACCGGCCTCTGCAGGGAAAATAGCGGACATGGATGAATTGTGAGTTCATCACTGCGTGACACAAGAACACTGAGTCTGGCTCTTGTGCAGTGTGTGTCACACTGGAAAATAAACTGTCTTTGCAAGAATTAAAACAATCAATCGCAGTTAAACTGCTTACTTCAGGCTTTCTAGGAATGTTTGGCTCTTGGTCCTAATTTCCAGGGAGAGGCAAATGCCCTTTTTTCCCCGTGCAGACGCCCATGAATACTGGTGCAATCGCATCTCTGACACAAAAGAAGAAACGATCTTCACAACATGACAAAAATCAAACTAATCCAGATGGAAAAGCTTGTTCCGGCATCAGTGTTACCACAAATCAGATGCGGAAGACGTAATCACTATCAATAGGTGTAAAAACAACAAAACACAAGGACAAAACATTGAATTATTTTGGTTGTCACAACGCATAGGAGTCGCAAAAGACAACTCGGCAAACTGCGAGGTGCAAATATAAAAATTTAATTTCAAATTCCAAGGAAACAAACGCTTGAAATCCTCTTTGTTAGAAGCTTATATATTTAAGAAATTTAATAAAACTTTGGATTGCAGGATGATTAGCATATATACGAATTTAATTTGAAAATCTGTCGGTGTCCTTAAAAAGCCATGTTTTGCAGAAACAACACGTAGTGTTATAGAACGAAAACGAACATATGAACACAAAGGGGAAGTGTTTTTCAAATCTTCGAGTTTTTTTCAGAAACTTCACGATTGCTTTGAAGATGGAATTAAGGCTTATCGTGATGGCATGAATCAGGTAATGGCTTACGTAAGAAATTGAGATGCACTTTTGCCAACGCAAAGAAAATAACCGAAACCTTGCGACAAATTTAATTTTCTTCACTATAAGCACAATGTTTCGTTTTTATAATGGTATAATCTTATTTAGTGCAAAAAATTCATCCTAACAATTAAGTTAATCGTGCATAGAATTTATTTAAAGAATTTCTTTGCATACAATCCCTTTTGTTCATTCCGCAAGTACTTGAGTACATGTTTTTGTGATTATAGAAATTGTCTATCAACTAAAATCGATTAAACTAATGTTTTCCTTCCCATGACACACTGCTCATTGCCGATGACCAAACACAAAATTATTTATTTTTCATTTTCATTCAGCTTTATGTACTTGCTCAAACAATGTTGCTGTATTTTCATAACCTATGCTCGTTGAGTCGGTTTCAATAACACTATAACTTAAAACCCATGTTCCACGTGATTGAACTTGAAAACTTTCTATTGCATTACGTCCCTCTAAGTGCTACTTTAAATAATGTTGCTTTACTGCTTCAATGAAGCGGCTCGAGTTGAGTTGCGAATAAATGGTGAGTTGAGTTGCGCATAAATGGTCTTTGTAAGCTTTGCTTTTACTGCCGCTACAAGTAATTTGGTGCAATAGCCGTTTGAAATATCATAAGCTGATTTTCACAAAGTTGCTCAACAAAATCGTCAGAATGTAGCTTGAGCACATTTCAAATTTGTACAAAGTTTTTAAAACTAAGCTACTGTAGATTTAATACGTTTGTCAGAACCTATGCAAGACTATCAGTGTGACCACCTCGTTTACATAACTTTCTTTTTTTTGAATAACCTTTCTATATGCCCCCAATCATATTATCTCATATCAGATACCTTTTTGAGTGTGCTTTCACCGGTTTAAAAATCTGTCATGTTCATACCAATGCACGCTAAGGCCCAACCGTATTTTGCATCACGTGGAGCATAAATTGAGCGTAATTGAAGACGGAACACACTCACTGTATTTGCAAATTTCTAAATAATATGCAAACTGTTATTCTACGAAGAACTCACAACGATGATTCTTTTTAGCTTCTTACTCGTGTTTTCACGGTTTGACTAATCAATCTATAGTAATCTATTTCCGAAATTCAATCACAAAGGTTACCATGCAGTACTTTTAGTAATGCAATCATTTGGTGGCGCAATTGTTTGTCAGCTTAAAGGGTTCCATCGGTAGTCAACCGTAAAAGATGTTTCTTTGCAATCATTTCCTTTGAACATGACAGGGCCACAACCAGCCGATATTTTCGGCAGGCACCATGATTTTAAATTTTTGTTGCACCATTTTCGTGAGGCAAAATGATTGTGACTTTGTTGTTGTACTTGTAATCTAAACGTGTTTTTCAAAAAAAAATTGGTTGATGGGCTATTATTGCCCGGGTGTTTCCACACTTGGTTACGGGCTTGGAAGGTAGTATACCGAAGAAATGTTGTTCTTTTCGAAAATCCCGAACATACTGTTACATGGAACCAAGTTTAAACTTCCTGAAAGTGCTAAATTCCGCCAAGCTGTCAACTGATTCATGTGTCTGTATACTGTACCTGTCAAACTTTAGAAGACAATTATTTTGCTGAACACAGGTGCAGGTCACATAATATTCCCTGAAATACCATATCTAACACATCAGAGCAACGAAGTGGCGAGTTTCTTGTTTGTTTAAGTTTGGTTTAAAACCCCTGATGTTAAAACAATCTGGGGTCGTTTGCTATGTTTCACAACTGTGCTGACAGCCTCTTGCCATTTTGCAAACAATCTGAATAAAACTATAAAATCCGTACCTAAACGTGAATTCGCAGAAAACCTGTAGACCAAATGTTTATTTTGGAGCTTCTTACATTTAAGGAAAAAAGTTAAGGCAACTCTATATAATACTTGGTTATCATTGATTGAGATTCCGTAAGAGTTTTGATAAAAACCACGTTTTAATAGTGTCTGATATACCAATTTTTGGTTAAATGCAGGTTTTCGGATGCAGTGCGCATTATCGAATTAAACGCATGCTTTGAATTAAGGTTTTCGAAAATGGACCAAGGAAAGCGAAACTCGAAACCCAACATGAGCGAATTAAGCTTGTACGCTTGAACGCATTTAGTTCATTATTAGAAGATGAACAAAAACCAACACTGGAGCATAAAAGACTGAGAAAAAGATTTGAGAATGGCATCAAAGCAAACCTTGCTGGATTTTTGTCCAAATGTCAAGTAAGCTCAATGACACGATGCGTCGAAAAACATCTCTTTGGTTGTTGCAACTGTTTTACATGTAAATGAACGTTAGCCAGACTGCTTTGTGAAAACACAGGGTAACTCATTGCATGAGAACTGGTAATACGAATATACAACTATAAAACAAACAGCAATTTCAAACGAAAATACCGGTAATAGGAGACTTGTCAGTTTTAATTATTATTTTTGTACGTACGCATGACTTATGTCTGGTGGAAAGCTCGAACAAATCAATGTACTTGTTAAAGATAAGACTCACTTATTCGAGAAATAGATTGCCTGTGAAGTTCGTAAAAAACATTCAAATATCCTGGTTTTGATTACTTCCTATCAAAAGTTCATTTGTCAAATACCATGAAACGGTTTTGCTCAACATCTTCTGTTTTTTATTTCAATGCAATGTACAAATGAAAATCCTAAAAGATTAAAAACATTTGAAATTTCAGCCCTCAATAAATAATTTAGTAAGATAATATTTGTTATGTTGCTGTATACTTTTTTAAATTATTGGCAATTAATCATTTCATGATTTTGTTGAATTACTGTAAGAAACACTCACCGCAATATTGCGTTGGCTCCAACGAAAAAATATACTTGCGGCAACTTTGAAAACATTTGTGCCAAAATCGCAGAATGGAAAAGATACAATTTTGAAACTGCATTTAATTTGTTATCTTCAAGGTCGGATCACTAGGCTTTTTAAAAATAAACTAAAATTCTGCTTGTAGTTAATGGTGTTTAACTCCAACTGTCTTGAGAGTGATGATAACTTGTATGCAGACTCATGATTCAACAAAAGAGCAATTGGCTTCGGGCATGCTATAGTTCACAAAATTAACTTAAAAGTAGAGTTTTTTCTTCATCGGTTTGTTACATTCCTTTTTATCTTCGTTGCCTTACCTTCAATTCGCTAAACGTCACATTATCAATCCTGTTTAAGAGACGGTTTGTTGAAAATCCCGTATTTCTATCTTCCACGTTTTATTAACCTTTTGGGGACGGGTTATAGAACCACTGAATATTGTTTCAATGGCTTTTTAAAACTTTCGTCTACTTGCCATAATAAGACCATAAATAATTATGTTTATTCAAATTTTGCTTTATTTCGTTTGCATTTTTATGTTCCCATTTTGGGAACCTTGGGATCAACTGCTACTCGAAAATACATAAAACTAACCACGTTTTGGCCTTGCAAAATTTAATGATAAATAGCTTGTATTTCGTTAGTAATACGACTATTTACTTAGAGTTTGAACTGCATTTCCGTAAACTGAAGTTCTTCACATTTATGTTACTCATGAACTTCACTAGTTTACTTTTCATAAGATGACAAAGCCAAAACACCAACTGCAGAAAACAGCCACATGTTCCAGCAAATCGAGAAAAGTTAGAATAGGTTCACCTCATTGTGTGTGGAACAGTGCACTGCATTTCGTATGAAGTATCTTTTCACATTGATGCCTAGTGTTTTTTTTGGCAGAAAACACATCTTCCTTGTGAAACAGATTTCAGTATGTCGTTCACGCCGTCGAATCTTTCTGATGTGCTGGGTTGCGCTGCAGGGCCAACAGAGCCGTGCTTCTGCTTTTGCTAAATACAGTACCTTGCGATTTCGCTTCAAAATTGTTGATGAGTAGTCTTGGTGTGATTGGCATAGCTGCAAAAGCGAAAAGTTGTCTCAAGAGAAAGATTCAGGATTTTATTGAACAAGTTTGAACCACCGCTTTCGTGATCGCAGCCGCGGTCGGTAGGATGACGGCATACGATCGCACACGTCCACGCCACCCATCCCTTGATTGTAGATTGTTGCGATCGGAAATTCCGAGTGGCATGTGCGCAAAGCTTCGCACTGTGGCAGCAAGCAACATTAGAGTTCACATGCCATGATCACTCTATTATTGCTTGTTCGCGCCACA
>JGI24021J15306_10012940_pt1 | contig 10377 bp, 3 predicted proteins | sample Ectturendosymbi1_FD_15306 | JGI IMG/M metagenome (IMG submission 15306) | reverse complement strand
ATGTAGCAAACGCTCTAATTTCTGTTGAAGATTTAAGGCAATCGTAGAACCAAAGTCGGCACCACAAAAGATAAAATTTTGAGGGGGTAATACATGGAAGAGGGGCATACTTTCACGTTTTTAAGACAAGCGACCAAATGGGTCACACCAGCATGGGACTCCAGAAACTAAGAGGGCCTAGGGCCCCGCTCCCCAAATCTGTCCCTGACTACAACTATGCAAAAAATGTGGATAAACAAGCGCTTCAAGCATAAAATACTTATCACTGTACAAATAAGCGGACGTTCGATCTCTGCGCAAATTCTAGGAAACAATAATGTGCCCTTTGCATGTGAATGATCTTAAATAAACTCAGTGTGGGTCACAATATTCCACCGGAAGTGCATTTTCACCTCAAGGTAGCGCATGAGAGATGATGCTTGGCACAACGCTGCTTGAAGAAATAAAAATACTGCGAAGTCCAAACAGGTATAACAAAGAGCATGAAAAATTTTATATCATACCTCAGCAGAGACTCTTCATGAATCTATTGCTTTGTAGTGAAAACCTGAAGATTTGCTTCTTAACTTTGCTTTTATAACCCTTTAATAACTCAGCAATAAGTCTCCACAAGGGCAACACCTTCNAATCACATCGTGACGTGTTTTACTTGTTTCACTTTGTCAGTGTGCAATCTATTGCTAATATTAGCAACAATTAGTGCTGCTTTGAACTGCACCAAGTTGGCAGGTTTTTCATCGTGCCTTCCTCCTTCTTTACTGTTTTTACACGTCTGTCCACTGCACAGCTTTGCCGAGTATGCATATTCGCTCAATTTCTAGATCGGTGTTAGTTTCAAGTTTCCAGAAGATTCAGAAAAAAAGAAGTTTCCTGAAGCTGCTGCTACATGCACTCCTACACGAGCAGCCACGTCGACTAGGCAAGTTACTTGGTTAAAGTTAATCATTTGTGTTTCAGATGAACTGTATACATTGAAACAAAAGCAAGCGACAGTAGAAACGTCGGTTTGTCAGGTTCTTAGGTGTTATCGTCGATCTACGAACAACTAGTTTATTAAGCTTGGTATATAAGACTACCTAATAATCCAGGGTTACCGTGCTTCGGTTATCTCGGCCGCCTAGAGCGCTCTGAACTACCAAAAACGTCTTTTAACAAAGGTGGCAGGGGACAGTTTCACTGAGCTGCTTTTGAGATTAGAAAATTTCTTCCACGTTCATGTAATTTCAAAATTCTCGTTTTTGCCGAAAGTTTTCAAATCTAAATTTGAGATACTGTAACTTTGACAGCTTCCATCTTAGATTAAGGATACTCTTGGCAATAACGTCTGGTCGAAGTGCTATATTTTTCTGCTTCAGGTGTGAAACAGCAGCTCAAGATTCTGACGTGTTTTGTCTGGACGTTTTTCATTTTCTTTCGGCGGATTTTCTTTACTGTAAGTTAACTAGGAACGCTACCGATAATGGGCTATTCGCTTCAGCTAAATATAATTAAATAAAAAAAGTTGATGTTCGCTTTTATGATCTGGTAACAAGTCACAGTAGTTTTGTTTATGACCCACAGACGATGCAATCCAATTATCGCGAATTGTGGCAAGAAGTTATCACAAATGCGTAGGTAATTATGATTGTTTCTCGTTACTTTGAGAAACATCACTTTCGTTCAATTCATTACAGCTAAATAAACTGCACTTGACGTGGAAGACTGGTTATTTTAAGTCTTTGTGCTCTTTTATGCTCAATACTTTTACAGTTTGTGGCGCTGTGTGCATGACAAAATAAAGGCTTTAAGATTTGTATTTGCTGAGATGAACCAAAGTATATTTTTAAATATCGATTTTCATTTCATAATTTTATACCTTTAGAATTGTCCAGGTTCTATTCGCGCTTGCGATAAACATAATTGTCCCGGTGTTTGCACCAATGTTATAGGTATAAACTGACTTTTATCAGATTCTTTCGATTTCCATGAGTTGGTCGTTGTTTAAAGGTTGTAATGCATTGTGTTGCTTGTGGTGCGTAAAATCGATGGATCCCGGTAATACTTTACGAAACAAACGGAAAATGTGATATCTTATTGTAGTGCCATCCTGCCTGTGTCGTTTGATTTGGCCAAAGAAGAAAATTTGTCTGCCTACATATGACAACAGACGTGTTGAGTTTGAGAAAACCTGAGGCAAGCTGTGTTAATGCGTTGCAAAACAATTTCAGTGTTTGTCAGTCACACATTTGCTTTGAAAATATCTTTGTGAAAGTGGTTTCGATAAGCAAAATTGAAAACAGCAACTTTCACACTGGATTGTAAGAAAGCTTCCGTAATCTATCCAAGCAAATGTGTAAGGTACTTTAGTAATCTATCCATGTTCAGCTTGCAATACAAACCAAAGTTTGAGATCGTTTTTGTTTTTTCAAACCATTTGTTGGTTTATCAACTTTGCCTATTGCTCCAGACGCATTTGAAAAGTCAAAATACGAACCTTGCTCTTCTGCAACTCAATTTCTTCCCAAAGTACGCTTCCTACTGTTTCTAAAGGAAATCGTTCTGCTATGGTTTCGTTATTACACTGGTAATTACCGGTTATCAATTAACAAGTAACTTTCTCCCGGTTGTTCACGTGCGGCGCCACCTCGGACAAAATCTTCACGACCCCTCTTGGAAATGCCAGACGATGGAACCCCTCGAAATGTTTGAAATACGAACTTTCCACAATGTAAAACACTTACTGCAGTTTAGCCGCTGCTTCCAAAAATAACACTGACGCAGAGTTTGACTTTCTTTGCAACGACGCGAAATTTTCAATCATAAAAGTATATTTTCTCAAGACGTCTGCCTGTTATTGAAGCATTTCACCAACAGATCCCGTTGGAAACATTTGGCACAAAAGCATGAAGCGACTTCGTCTGCGTGCTCACGTGGTTTAACACCTGGACAATTTTAAACGTGCAAATTTTGGCTGCACAAAATTTTCCGCATTNATACTGCTTTAGCTACATGCCACCTTCGAATATACATTCAAGAAAATTTTAGAACATTCAAGAAAATTTTTACAATAAATAATTCTGCATTTTTTGCCAATTTTCATTCAAATCGGTAGTTATAATGATAGTTTTCAAAAAATGTTTGTGTAGATAAATTTTCCTTAAGCTTTTTTTTCTCAAAAGAAATCGCTTGGTTTGTCTTACCCTTTTAGGCGATTTTTTCGAGAATTTTTTGACACAAACATGTTTTTGCAAAAGCTTTTTTTGGTACTACTTTTTATTAACTTCGGAAGTATTGCAAAAACCTTGAAAACAAGAAAACAACTTTGTGATTTAGAGGAATATCATTTGACAAACAAAGTGAACACAGAAACGAAAAAGTTCCGGGTTTTTTCCAAGTTGTTGCCTAGCTTTGTTGTGCACCGTTTGTATCACAGATTTCCATCCACACACGCGTTTTTTCATATCGCACTCATTTCGCGGATTGATCTGACCATGAATGAAAACCAAATTAACTTTACATTGTTGTATGTTTTTACATTCACTTGATTTGAGTATAAATGTAGTATACATGTTGTCAAGATTTCGATGGCTCAGGTTGATTGTGACAAAAAATGTATGGTGTGGAGAAATCTGTTTTGACTGAATACAGGTCGCAACCAGCTGATATTTTCGAAAGGCGGCAAAATGATTTTAACGTGTTGTTGTATCTAACAACTAAACATGTTTTTGAAATTTTCTGGGGAAAATTGCCCGGTTGAACCCCGCGGGTCTGCTGAAATAGCATATAATCTAAACTGCAGCAAGGAATGTAACTGGATAAATCCGTCTGTCTCGAGTTCGTTTATCAACTGACTGACAAAACGTTCTAGTTGGTTGTTAACTTAGTAGCCCAGCTTTGACTAAATAAATCTTAAGTTAGCCTGCCTTTGTTCCACATCACAGAATATACAGGAATAAACTGCGCAAACTTAGTTGTTCGCTATCTCACGCGAAGCATTGCTACTGTCCATTTATTTCGAAGACATAGCCTCACGTCCATAACATGCTCTGCGAACTGGACAACTGTCCCATACCAACTGCCGTACACACGTGATACATATGATCCACGAAAGCAAGGTGAAGTTCACTTTAAGAAAAAGTTTCTATTACAACACACATCAGTTAATGAATGGTATTTCATGCGTTGATAGATAGTTTAAAGCACGCGAACGTACTTTTTGTTATATGCGAATAACCCCGAAGGCGAAATACGCGGAAGTTAGCACTTAATCGTTATAAACGATAGTTTTGTCGCGATAGCAGCATCGAGTGCGCCTTGCGAGGTCTTGGGCAATAGGTTCCAGTGCCGATTATAGAATCATAACATGTCTGCTGCTCCCCCTAAAAACAAACGTTATTTTGTAGTTCTTCGACGCATTTGATGATGTTCGTACGTCCACTGACCTCTGAAATGCGGGATTGCGACGCAACATGGACGTCAGATGAACTGTACCCAAGGCGACCTTGCTGCAACACACCTTGTTTGGAGTGATCGCCGGATTTCGAAGATTTGCAACACGTGTACGCACTAAGCCACTAAGCAATACGACGGCACCCACGGGAGTCGGAATGGGGGTGAAGGGAGACCTTGCTCCCTAGATTTTAAAATTTGTTATTTTCCTTATAACTTTCAACACAAAATTTTTTTCGCTTAGTTTCGAGGTTGTAAAATGAATTTTTAATCACTGTTGGCCCTCCTGGAAAATGTTTTTGGCCACCACCTGGAAAATCCGCCATTTCCACCCTGGAAAAATCCTTCCGACGCCCACGAGGGCAGCTACCTACGAGAGCTGCATAAGCAAACATACGACGAATGAAAGAGGGACGTTTCGTCAGGCAATAATGCCGCGTTGTCAGGCAAGCTATATGAGACCGGGTGACTTTTCATGTTTTTGCCACTTGAAAATCTTAGGCGCTGTTTTATGAGCTGAATACACGAATGGAGGGCCATTTGAGTTGTGGATGTTTGAGCATGTTGCTATAAACAACAGCATTTTCTATTTCAAGACTAACGTTTTGTGCAGTGGAAAAGAATTTGCTGTTGACTGGCATGTTGGTCTACCGTTTTGGTGGCAGTCAGAAAAGCGAAGGTGCGCTAGGAGAACATAAGTCTCAAACAAATTTTTTTGCAATGCACTACAGATGCTTTCTATAACCGAAAAATTGCTACCGACCTACAGGTAATTTCGGTGAAATTCTTGATGTAGCCGTTCGCATCTGCCAGCCCTTTTTAAAAATTAACATTTTAAATTTGACTACAAAACTAAATTTTGTTGCTTAATCATTCAAAGGTTGTAAAAAATTGTAAATCTGCATCCTTTTATAGTGTTGGTTCAAGAGGCCTACGCATTCAAGATTAGAGCAGCATTCCCAAAAACGTTGAAAAAAGATTACTGCACAAGCAAAAGTTATACACGCTTTATTCGTAGGCATGTTCTTATTTGTAAACTTTCAGAAACACCTCCGCAAATCCTACTAGACTGGAAGGTGAAAATCGTCAATTTCATCAAATACAGAAGTATCAATATGCATTTTTCCAAATAACTCTGTCAAGACCTAAATTCGATGCACGAAGGTTTCTGATTCTTAATGTCTTGACGGCGGCTAGTCACATAACATGCTCTGAACCGCATTTTTAGGGTAAAAAACAAAATAAAGTCACGCACAGAAAGTAACCTAACGAGTTTTTGTCTTAATTTAGCGATGTACTGTGATGAGATGTGATGTGATTGAAACGTCCTCGTCCTGCGGATTTAGGAAAAATTTTTTTAAATCTGAATTGAATTAAAAAAAAAACAAAAACAAATTTGAAATCTGAAGCTACAAGAAACGGATGCTAACATTATCTATCCAGGCGACAGTCTGAAGACACATTACTCACACAAAGTTGCAGAACTAGCGTAGAAAATGAATGTAAAGGAAGCATGGCTGTGTCTGAAAAAATTCCCAGTGTTTTTGAAAAGTCTGAAGAAGGCGATGAGCGTTTGAAGGCATCTCTTACAAATCCTTCGAAATCGTGCTGCAAATTTTAGCACTAAAATTCCTTGAGTGCAAAAAAATGAACCTTCACTTCCACGGAACCCGTTTTCTATCATTTGTTGATGTAGCCGATATTTCCGATTCCGATGAATTGCAAATACAATTTTACTATCATCAAAATGATTCAACACGTGATATTTCTCACGAAATCCTGCTACACAGTCTCAGATTGAAATCTTCTCCATCTATTATTAGCAAAGCGTCACACGAACGGATTCTTTTCCAGTCCTGCAGAGCTTATAGTTGCCAAGCGCGTTGAGCTTTGTGAAAGGCAGGTTGGGAGTGGAGTGATGCTTGTGCTTTTCCTCTTATGTTTTCCATACATGCTCCAGCATAGATAACAGCCATAGGCAACCAAAACCACAAGCGAAATGGAGAGAAGTAAACTCAAAAGGAAATCTAAAAACACATTAAGTCATTTCGGTTAATGGTTCATTATTTTTTCACCAGTTTTTCGACTCAATTCAGAATTTTACAAGCAACAACTTCAACGACTTATTCTACAAGCAAAGCTCTGTGACTGAACTGAGCCATTCACGTCTGTGACTAGCTTTTGTTAAATAATTCTAACAACTTTTGAACGAATTATATTAGTCAAAATAAAAGTGCCTCGAAAGCAGTTGAAATTATAAAATCAATTCTCTACTTTAGTTCAAAAGAATATTTGTACACTACGATGGAGTGACTTCCACAGACTCAGAAACAGTTGTGCAGCAAGTTTTTTTGGTTGGATGTAAACATTTGGGCAAAATAGCGGACTCCTTCAATAATGAAACAGACATTTGATTTATTTCAAAACAGTAAATTTAGCTACTCTGTTCAGAAGCAGACGGATTACGCTAAGAAAGAACTTGACGGGATTCTTAATATCGGTGCTCCAGCGAATCTGCATTAACACAAATTTTATGCACTATACAAAATTCTTCTCTACAAGTTTTTAGCTCACCCACTAAAGCTGACCACCTGTTATGAACTTCTGTAGGTAGGAAACACTGTCTGTTAGTTTCCGCATTTCGTACATTTGTTTGTCGAGGATTGTTTTCCCAAAACGTCAGAGCACGCATGACCTCTACCTTTATCAACATCTGGCCGCACCACTGTTTATAAATGTTAAGTTCTAGTCAAACTTGAATTTCTCGAAGCTTATGGATGGACTTAATGAATTAGATTAAAAAGAATTCAAGTAATGAAAGACCTACTTTTTATTGTTTTCACCTAGCAACACTGTTTTGTTCTCAGTTTGCTTTTCCTTCTCTTTATGGAAATTTAAAGTATTGTGTATCGCACAGCAAATTCGTTTTCACTAATATATTTTTCTAATTTGAGCTTTGGCAACTGACAAAACGCAAAGAAGCAGGTTTAGCAGAAACATGCTGCAGGCGATTAACAAAAAGCTTTTCTTTACCAACTATATCACTTACCCAGCAAAACAATAAAAGAAGATGCAATTTGGTAGAGCATATCATACCATGTTTGGTTATCCGCTTCTGAGATGCTTAGCGAGTCTGCGGCACTCACTTCAAAAGCACGTTGAGCATGCTCGCGTTAACGTTGTTGTGCGATTGTTATTGTTCAAGAGCCACTTGATGAGCTCACAAATGAATAAAACATGTGACAGCAGTGGAACGGCTTGCTGCCTCCAAAACAACTTTTACAAGAAAATGTTTTGTAAGCAAAGGTAGGTGGCGTGCCAAACGGCAACAGAACATACTTTTTTAACTCCAACAAATTCGCTCAGCTACAGATGAAATAAATTACAAGATGTTGAGCGTATACCCACAAAATATCCATATCGGCTTACTTTATCTCCATTTTCAACCAAATGTTTACTTCTCGTTACTCTGTGTTTTGTACTGATTTAGTGTTGAAGCAGTTTGGATCAGTGAATGACTTTAATGAGGTCACCAAATCGGTTATTGCAGCTAACGCGTTGGAGCAAATCAAACGAAATACAACAGCTGTACACCACCGTTATGCATCACTGGAGACAAGCAGCTGTGAGAAAAAAGAACCTGAGTTCTTGACCTAGAAAGTAAATTGAGAACATCGCACAAATTTCGACTTCTCAAAGCCGCAGTGCTTTCAAAAAGGTATCTTATGCAAGATGTGATATTTCCCGTTCTTTGGTAATATGAAAAAACAAAATTCCATGTTTCGTTTAAGGATTAACTTTCCATTAAAAAACAAGCTGCTTTATCGAGATAAGCATTTGTTTGTAACTGAAAAGGTCTTATCATACTATATAGCAAAACGTTTGGCTTTCACTCTTACCTGAAGAGTTGCGGCCAGGGGCGTAACAAGGTAGGGCAAGGGGGAAACAATTCCCTGGGCGCCGAATCACTGCGAGGGGGCAGAAAAGTCACAACAATGTCACAAGTACTTCTTCAATACAGTAAATTTGCTTCCGAAAGACCTCAGGTTCGATTATAGGGGCGCAAAAATTGCTTGCTGTCCTTACCGTTTCACAATCGGTTCAACTCTTACGCACTTTGTCAAACTAAAAAATATAGCCTACACATTTTACGTTATTGTAACATTTTTCGAAATAACGTTATTTCTATTACCTTTGTGGTGTCACTGGTCACAGTAAAATATTTGTTTGCGTGACGCCAGTTGCATCATTATACATCTTCAATTAAAATTTGGTTTATCCTAGCAACAGGGCTGGCTGAGAACTTGACCGAGGTGGTCTTTCGCCAACATTTTGTGATCCAACGTGTTAGAACACGATTACTAAACCGCGAAACCTGAAATCTCGTATGTTTTTATATTGTCATCAACATATAATCAACTAGTGATCTTTGATGTTATTGTATTTCCTCTTGCTGCATTCGTGGGTTGAGTCACAAAAATGCATGAATAAACCACCGTGGAGTGTAGACATTACTGCGTCAAATCAGGCTCGCACACATTAAAATGTTGGCAGAAGGCCCGAAATCAGGGGCGTAACAAGGTTAGATGGCGCCCGGGGCAAGAAGCAATTTTGGCGCCCCATGTTCGAACCTGAGGTCTTTTGAAATCAAATTTACTGTATTGAAGAAAGTACTTGCGACATTTTTGGGACTTTTCGGCGCCCTCCGCAGTAGGGTCCCCAGATGGCGGGTATTTCACCACCACCGGCCTGGCCGGTATTTTACTGCTAATTTAGTAGAGGCCGGTAAGAAGCCGGTATTTTAAAAACTAGTTCATGAAGCCGGGATTTTGAAACAATTTGCAGTAACTGCAAAAAGAACTGACACAGAGCTTCTCAAATTATTATTATAATGACTCTAGCAGTGAATCTTGTCAGGACAATTCCTTCAACTAAGTTCATACAAGGGCAAATTGTTACAACACTCCTTGTCTCTCCGTTTTCTCTCTTCCTTTGGTTTGTCGTACTTAGCATCTTCCGTCGTCCTAAACATGATCTGTATGAGCATTTCTTTTGGCAATTAACCGTGTAACCGGCATAGGTAGGTTTGTCTGAAATACCACCGTAGGCTATTGCAGGCAGAATGCAGGCAAATCGTAGAAATGGACAGGACGACAGTGACGTTGTAGACTGAGACTAGCGAACCTTTCACAACCAAGCGAGCTGCATTGAACAAACACATTATTTCGTCAGCGGGCTATAACTAGTTCAACGGCCAACGAATCATCTGGGAGGTCATCTCTCAGACAGACGTAGTGGCCCAGAAGGTACTGAGAAATCTTTTGAAGAGTTTCAGGTAAGCTAGAAAATGTTTGTTGTAAACTGGAGTGAACGTAGCACGCAAGAAATCCTTAGTTGTGTTATGGTGTTCATACAGGCAATACTACCGAAGAAGAGCAAATACCATCAAATTTTATGGAAAGATGTTCACTTCAGAAATTGATATGCAACATGTAAAATTGGAATTTCACTAAGTGCATTATTTTTTTGGAGTTAAAATGCCTCCCTTCACACACTGCAGTTATTGTTTTTTCATTTAAAGTAGGTTGTTTTGCTAATGCTGAGCATATGGCTACAGAATATGCTCACAAAACGTACGTTTATACACTGTTTGAAACATTTTCAACCAACCATTGTGGGAGCTTCATGAAATTGTAAAGAAAATAACACGAAAAATAAATGCATTATCAAACAAGCGTTAATTTCAAAAAATGTTTTTCGAAAATCCCTTGCCATTAGAAATATGTGCTTACGAATGCAGCCTAGATTTGCCACTTTTGACAAAGTGGCCGGTATTTTTACGAAAAGCATCGGGCAACCCTACTCCGGAGTCATTCGGCGCCGCCCCCGCAATGATTCGGCGACCCCCATAATGGTTCGGCGCCCGGAGAATTATGCCCCCTTGCCCCC
>JGI24021J15306_10012939_pt1 | contig 10377 bp, 4 predicted proteins | sample Ectturendosymbi1_FD_15306 | JGI IMG/M metagenome (IMG submission 15306) | reverse complement strand
TAACTATTTGGAATTTTTGGCATAACTTTGGAACCAGAAACGCTAGAAAGTCAATCAAGGTCTCCAAAGACTCGTATTATAGCTTAGAATCCAATAAAACTTTGAACCACAAAGTCGGCTCATTGGATCGGCTGATGGCGTCATCAAAATACCTGCAAAACATGCCCCAATCATGACGTCATTGTCTGAAAACCCCAAACCCAAAACTTAATAAAATTTTTTAAATCACCAACTATAAGACTTCGCGAGTCTTTAGTGTGTTTGAACAGCTCTCTAGCTCAATCTGCTGCCGAGTTATGGTTGGCCAAAATTTGCCTTGAGAAAGCAAATCATACCTTTTGAGGAACTTTTGCATTTTTGTCAAACATTGAATTTTCGAGCCATAATTTTGGCTCCAGATATGCTGAAAAAACAATCAAGGGTTCTAAAGACTCGGATGATAGCCTAGTTTCCAAAAAAAACTAGCCAAAAAATGGCTCGTTAGGTTGGCGCCCAGGGCTAGGTAAACTTGGTCAAAAAAGCAAAAACATGCCCTCATTGTGACGTAACCCACAAAAAAAAAACAAAACGAGAAAACTTTTTTAAATCCAAACTAGAAGACTTGCCAAATCCGTAGAGGGTTTAAACAACTCTCTAGCTCTATCGGTCGGCAAGGTATGACTGGACAAAATTACAGCCACTATTGTGGCTTTGCGGTCCTTTAAAGGATCAAAATTTGCTTTTTCTATTCATGACGGAAATAATCTTCAATGTAGTAATGGACAAAGTGTTGGCCATTAGTAGAATGCGAAGCCAAAAACGATTTTCTCAAAATGACCAGCGTGTGACAAAAACGACCCGTGCAGCCAAAATCCCCTACCCCGAAATAACTCAGATGGTAAAAAGCAAAGGAAGTAGTCACACCAACCGTAGAAGAAATGTGGCAAACACTTAGAATATGGGTATGATCGCTGAAAGATTGGGTGAAAACACCTCTGTTCGTTCCTGGCCATAACAAAGACCACGAAAGTGCGCGAGTGAGAATGACTTTTTCTTTATACTATCCAGTAAAGCAAAAGGGCATAAATAAACTGTAAAGTTTATAGGATGCATTAAAAATTGCAATGGCCCCTGAAATACCTGCAGGTTGTACAAACGAAGACAATAAGCTCGGCCACCACTGCCTTAAATCAGTGAGCTGTGTTACACACAAGAGGTAATATTTAACACTTTAGCCTCATGATATTGCGGATACTTGGCCAATAACGGCATGCTCGTTACAATCAGCGTTTTAGCTAATGAACGTCAGTGGACTAAACACAATTGGTGATCTTTCGCTCTGAAATACGCACAGGTTTTACCTTTTTGTTTTACGTTTTTGTGATAGCACCGTCAGGGTTTGTTATAGCTGTTTTTCGTTTTACCCATATAGGCACTGCATACCTGTTAGACGAGGTTCTGGTCAGGTAGTCCAAAGCGTCGGCTTATTTCCTGGAGCTGTGGTGGAAAGGGGTGTAGACTGGAAATGGGGAGACCAAGACGGCGGCTCTGGAAACGCTGGTCAAATAACAGGATTTGAGTATGTGACTGTGACTGATATTTGTTTATATTCCAGCCGTTCTGGTAGTATCGTAATAACGAGCTGCATACCTAAAAACTTATCATTTGTGTTTCCACAAATTTTTAATTTTCTAACATTTTCATAATTTTATTCGAACTTTATAGTTTTTTTAAGCGTAACTCCGCTGTGTGTTTATGTAAAAAACATCTCTACTGCCTCACTTGCCAATTTAGTGCTTATATAATACGTACCCTGTGTCATTAGAAATTTCTCGGATGAAAATCCACGCAGTGGGGTGAGTGTGAAGTGGTCGAACAAAAAAGGGAATAACTATCGGGTGGGATTCAACGGAAAAGTCGACCTGAAGTGCAAGATCCCAGCAAAGGGGATGCAGTACTACTGGCAACATCTTCGGAAATGCAGTATGACGTCATGAAAAACGTTTTTAATAATTCTAGAAAGAATGTAATGAACAAAGGCTTTACACGGAGAATAAATATCTAAAGTGATTACAAATCGGCTAGAAGCTTATTAAGATAAAAATGATTGGATTTGCGTGCACAGGTGAAGAACCAGTGAGCTGCAACGAGCCATTTGAACGTGGTGACAACGTGAGGATCTCCTTAGCAGGTGGTCTTCTGCAAGTGCTTCTGCAAGGACAAGGAATATGGGACGCCCGCATAGCCAAGGTAAGCAAAATTTGTACCCAAAGTGCAACAATAAATTACGGTATTTTTTGACAGTTTCTGGGAATAGGTTTGTTTTCTTTCTTTCTACGTACAACAATGTTTGTTGCTGGTTTGATGAAGTAAATCGCTAACGTTGGTTGTTGGTTACCACTGCAAAGAATGCCAACAAAGCAAAGTTTATAAGACAAGAAAGATATGAAAGTAAGATGCATATTCAATGCACATGATAATGTAATGGTTGCCGTTCCTAATGGAACTCCTGCCTAGCCACAAGAAAGATGGTATGAAGTTGATGATGTCAAAACCTTTACTTATCGCAGTTCACTGGAGAGCCTGGACAGGTGGTGGGCATAATGGCGAGTGGAAACGTCGTTGTTCAGTACAGTCGTCCGGTTGCTCAGAGGTGCTCTTCGCAGCGTCATGTTTTTATTCTCCATCCCGACACTTTGGAACGTCTCCCAACTCCCAGAATCATATTAATCGGGTAGAGAAAGTATTCCATTTCTACCAGCAACTTCACATCATTCCATGCAAAAATAACCTTGGTTTTTGTGCATGTTGATCATACGAGGTTCCATTTATTATTTCTCGTGAAATCTAATGTTTTCTGCCCAACGGACCTTAAAATGCTTTCAAAAAAGGTGCATAAAAAACTTTGAGTTATTTATGACCGAAGGTAGATGGCACAGACCGCAATCGCTCAGTTTCAGCTAATCGGCCTTTTCAATAAATGACTGTAACATAAATATATGTCTATTGTTTGTAATCGTACAAATCATTTGCGTTTTCAACTACTTAATTTTTTTAAACAAAACTTAATCCAGATTACTATTCCATTTGTGAGTAGCACTTAGAAGTATTTATTGCTTTCAAATCTCCACTGCCTCATACAGAGTGAATGGTGCTAAAGTAATGAAATACTCCCTAATTCTGTTTTCTTAAAACATGTAGTGTTCCGCAGAGAAAAATTAACTTGACAACATGAACCAAAAATATTGTTTTCAGTAAGCGTACATTGAGAAGTGTCTGGCAGCTAGTTTTAATTGTGAGAAACGTCCAGCAAAGATTTTCCAGTCATTGCAGCAACGTATCGCCAAATTTATCGTGTTTACCCTTCAACGCTTTGTTTCGTGTATACAGTGGCATGTAGTAATAAGAGTAGTTTCGTAAGCATTGACAATTTTATAAAGACTATATTTGATGAAACATAAGCTTGTGAAAATGTTTAATGGAACATAATCGTTTGACAAGTTTATTTGTGATCAACGCAACAGACAGTTGGCTATGTTTCGTTAAAAAGTTTTGCTTCATCAACAATTGCAAATAGTGCAGTTCAAGGAAAAAACAGAAAATTATGAATATACCATACGTAATATCGTTCCTCTTCATCAGATAAAACTTGGCCAAACTTTTTACTTGTACTTTACAGTTCACCTGTACCTGCCGTTTATACTGTGGCTTGATATTTGTGAATTCCTTTTCTTGTAAAGAGAAAGCTCATTTGTGTTCTTGTTTGTTCAGTGGCGACACGTATCTGTCCTTCTCGAACGTGTGACACAACTCCAGTAAAATAGTTTTAGCTATAGTATGAAATACGTCGTATGGTATAGCATCGTAAGTTAAGTAGGTAAGTGCAGAACGTATCGCGCCAACTTTTGTCGCTCACAAGCAGTGTAGAGTTCATTTGCATCGGAAGGATTTTTTTCCAGGGAGAGGTAATAGTGGGTTTTTCAGGGGTAGCCAAAAAGATTTTTGCAGTGGGGGCCCAAATATGGCAAAATTTCAGTTTAACCACTCGAAAATAAGAAAACAACCTTTTTTGCTAAAATTTTGATAGGAAATCTCGGGTGATTAATACCCCTACCCTTCCGACGCCCATGGTGGAGTTAGCAAGATTGCAGCATGCTAAACAATATGAATTACAGAAAAGGAACTGATAATTTGACAGGCCATGGTCCTTCACCAATCCTATATGACACAGTGACACTCTTTGTTTTACATTGATCAGTTATTTTGCCACTGTGTTTTCATTTATTCTGATATTCACTGGCAACATAGGTTTCCTTTCTGCGTGATGGCCTTGTATGGTCTCTGTTTCTTAGCTGAGTCATATGAAACAATAAATCAACCAAACAATCAAACAAACGATTTTCAGCCACAGTGCACATCTACCTCTGAATACTGAATTGCCATCATGTCGGAAACATGTTTTCCTTGACTTATAAAACTAAGGTAAAATATCAAGGTCCGTTGTTTGGAGGACTTCTTGCCAAGAGGTAAGTGAAAAGGCTGAATTTCACAGATGTAAAAGATATGCAAAGGCACCTTTGTCTTAAAATGAGCCCCTGTAAAAACTAATGCTCTTTGGCCCCTCCACAATAAAAACGTAAGAAAATGAATGCGTAACTAATCGATGACTTTTTCACAGTATTGTACACGAACAACCGTTTCCTTTGTCATTACGTTTCGCGATCACAAAACAAAGGATTTCCAACACTGAAAAGATGTCAATATTTATACTATTTCCGATTCTTGCTTAAGGTCGTGAATCTTTAGCTATGACAAAAAGAATGTTACGTTAAGAGTAAGTGCCACAGGTTGGTTTTATGAAGAGTTTACGATGCAGCGCTAGACGACACAGTACGCATTTCCAAACCCCCGAATCCTTAATTTTGCATTATACAAACCTGACCCATTGAAGAAAGGTTAAAGGAAAAGTGTGTTTATTAAACATTTCTTCTGCGTAGGGTCGCAACCAGCTGATATTGTAAAATGCTTGTAACCATAGGCGTATGAGGCGGGGGGTCGGAGGGGCGGTTGCCCTCCAATCTTGAAAAATTTCAGGGCAAACTCTGTTTTCAGGGCAAGCGCAAGTTGCTCAAAAATCCTGAATGATAAAAAAATATATAGGTCTATTCAATACAGTGAATTCAGGGAAAACTCTGTTTTCAGGGCAATCGCAAGTTGCTCAAAAATCCTGAATGATAAAAAATATATATTTAATACAGTGAATTCAGGACACATTCTGTTTTTCATGGCAAGCGCAAGCTGCTCAAAACTCCCGAATGTAAAAGTATACCCCATACAGTGAAAAATTTCAAGGCTAACTCTATATTTCAGAGAAAGGTAAAAAACTTTTCAATACAGTATATTCGGCTAGTAAAAGCAATTACCGTAAAGTTTCTTGTCAGGGAGAATACAACACGCAAGGAACTTCACCCCCTTGAGGTAACAAGCAAGGCAACTACAGAATTTGCCTATAACGGCACCTCTAAGGGATTGCAAAGGAGCGTTATTGACGAATTGACGTTATAAGCGAATTGAAATGTACGTAGAAGATGTCATCGGGACCGAACAAAATGTAACGTTATAGGCGAATTGACGTTACATGCGAAGCCGTTATAAACGAATTCAAATATATAGAACAGATGTTCAAGAGGTTTCAGGCCCGATTCGGACTAAAAAAGTTTAGTTTCAGCTAGACCTTCTAAACGCTTAGCGCAACTGCGTAATGTTTCAACTGCCCTCGTTTCAAATTTGCAGAATCACCGGACAAAAACGTCAAAACTGATACGATTTGGCAGCCTACATTTCAGAGACAACTGGGTTTGACCATGTACGGCGGTTCGTATGTTGTTAACTTATTCAAACAGAAAGTTGTATCACAAAAAACAATCTTTTTGCTACCGTGACACTCAGGGTCGGAGCTAGGGGGGTGCCAGGGGGGGAACTGCCCCCCCAAAATTTTGCCTGGCCCCTCAAAAATTTTTCAGGTCTCTTTCTGAAAGTCCTACACAGACCATTGACAGCTCCCCTTGTTGCAAAACTGGCCCCTCCAGAGGCCCCCCCAAATGAAGATGTCTGGCTCCGCCCCTGGTGACACTACACAACAATATTTTTTGTCATAGACCCTCTGACCGTCTTCACTGCAGAAATCGTCCATTCAGATGTGTATTGAGGAAAGGTATGTCTACACTCTCTCGCAGATCAAAACGTAGACCGCTTAGAAAAAAGTGTTCGAAATATCACGCAAAAGCAACTTGAACCGTACTACGTGACTGAAGTTTTGCAATGGGAGCTTTACAATTGTTACAGCTGTGTCCGTGATCTAGAGTGGACAACAGTGCTTTGTTTGATCTAAGATTGATACCCTCACGATCATACTATTGTTTTGTGTAACGCCTTCACTCCCACACGCAAGGCGTTAGACTTTAAACATGCATCGCGGTAACAAGGAATACACAAATACATGAAGGAAGACGAGGATGCACACATGGCGGTAGTAGAGAGTATACGCGTGATGACGCTAATACATAAAGCCTACTTTGATGAAACACAAGCTTTTGAGGCACACACATGAATGACGTCATCATGATTGTTACAATGTACTACAAGCAACTAATTGCTACGTCAGCGTATTATAGGGTAATTGTAAAGATGTTAGATTGGCAAGAATACTTAGTAACTGTTGCAACCTCTCCGGTGGTGTTGCGTTGATTGTGTGATGCACCACGAACGGGATGTGCGCGAAGAACAAAACTATATATGCGTGGCGCGAGAAAGCAATAATAAGAGAGATTGCGACGCATGATCTCTATTGTTGCTTGCTGCCGCGGTGCGAAGCTTTGCGCACATGCCGCTCGAGATTTCCGATCGCAACATAACAAACGTATTGAAGTGACCCTGGTCTCTGTCAAAGTGTGCTTTTTGAAAAAAATTCAGCTGCGAAAAGTTTCATAACGCCACGTTTTTGCACTCGAAATCGTTGATATAATTGTCTCCAGGTCCGTATCTGCAAGAATCTCATGCTCCATGCTATCACTAACCAACCAAAAATTTTTTTTCGATCCGTTTGAGCCCTTAAACAGCTCTCTAGCGCGATCGGCGGAGGAGCTAGGGCGTTGGTAAGGCAACTGCAAACTGCTGGTTTTAGGCCGAATTCGAATTCGAAGTACGAATATATCGTACTCCGGCTCTCAAAGTGATAACCCTTTCGCATCCAAGCAGACGACTGTTTCTCTGTAGCAGTTCATATTTGCTCTGTAGCAGTTCATAGCGAGATTCAAGCAATCCGACACCTGTTTGAGTCCAGATAAATATAAGTCAAGCAAACAACCAGTAACGTTTTTTCAGTAAAAACAAAATCCAACCCGGATCCAGCTACAGAAAAAAAACATCACTCCTGGTCCTGCTGAAAGAAGCCGGAGCCGGGATCCAAAAAAATCAAAATCCATTCTATGCAGACCTCTGTGCAGCACACACCTGTGTGTTCTCATCAGAGATGAGCGGAGTCACATTTTTCAGACTCCCGACTCTGCTCCTGCTCCTGGCTTTAAGACTCCTGCTCCGACTCAGAAAAATTATCAAACATCAGCTCCCACTCCTGTTTACACTCCGAAAACTTCCAAGAGGCTCATGTCATAAAGATAAGTGTCTGTTTTGCCTCATGTGGCAAAATATATGGTGCGGCTGTATTGCCGTTTAGTGTTGCCATTTTAGCTGTTTTGCTGCTAGATCTAGCAGGTTTTTCTCACTGTTAGCTGGAAATTTTTCAATCTAGCAGCTAGCCGGTTTTCTAAAAGGATTTTGAAAACCGTTTAGCAGGTAACAAATTCCTGATAAAAAATTGTTTGAACAGGTTTTGGTGATAATCTTTTAACTTTTCCTTCTTGTTCATCAAAAATACTTTGTCTTCTTGACGACGCTTTGAAATGGGCAACACCAGGGCCAAGTACAAGCTGCTGCAATCATTTCGAGTTTTTATTGTGACGCAACCAAGATGCTTCATGGATATAATTGCGACATAATCACAAGTAGCCTACTCTACTGTAACTAAATGACTTGGTGGAATGTTGCCATTTCAGCTGATTTGCTGCTAAATCTAGCAACTTTTTCTCACTGTTAGCTGTAAAATTATCAATCTTGCAGTTATCTCATTTTTTAGCAGGATTTTTAAAACCGTTAGGCAGGTTTAGCAGGTAACAAATTCTTGGCCAAATATTTGTTTCAACAATTTTTAGAGATGAAAACTTTTTCACCTTCATCAAAAAATTCTTTACCTTCTTTCTGACCCTTTATATTGGTCAACACAAGGACAACCAGGCACAACTAGCTGCCTTTTAATCATTTGGATGCATAAATATACCATTGCTATTACCATTGGAGTTTCTATTATGACGCCGAGAAGCTGCTTCAAGCAGATAAATTTCATCATACTAACAAGTAACTAAATGGCTTGTTGAAACCTAAATGATTTGCTTATGTGCTTAGTGAGCGCATTGGGTTTCAAAGACTACATTGGCAGAATATATTTCTATCCCACAACACATCATTTTTCCATGTGGTTCAGTTACACAAGGAAGTCGTTGGCCTAATGTCTGGTCAATTGATAGTGAGTGCAAGACCAAAAATTGATACAGTACATAGCCTTGCAAGTTTATTTTAAACACCTCAAAAATACCAGTTTTTCAAGCAGAATTTCACCATTTAAGGCAGATTTTAGTTGTAAATTTGTGACATGTTTTTTAGCAGGATCTAGCAGTTTTTTTGCGACGTGAGTTAGCAGGTTTAGGTGACAACCATCTGGCAACACTGTTGTCTTTGATCCAACACAAATGATTGAAGTGGTCACGTGAAAAGCACATTACAGAGAGACACAACAAGTTGAGGTGTAGAGTTATGGCTTAGCCTCTATTTTGCGCAACACAGACAAAAGCCACTAAAAGCTTGCCTGCACTTAAATTAGGCGTTACGGTCAGCTACGTAGGTCATGCGTTCCAAACTTGTAATGCGTTTTGAACTTGTCATGTGATCACTTCAAACAATTGTGTAGAGCTACTGACAAAATAACTTCAGAACCGTTTTTGCCTCATGAGACAAAATAGACATGCTTATTAAATTTACATATTTAAAACTCTAGGCTCTAATGTAATTTAAGTTACGAAGTGTTAACCGTTTAAACACTAGTTATGTAGCTCCAGCTTCAATATAATAGCAGTTATCTGACAATTGTTTGAATTGAGCGTTCTAACTTTCAATTTTTACAATAGACTCATTTTGAATCTTCAAGCTCAGGAGATTATCACCTCTTTACAAATAGTGAATCGTACTTTAACCATACACTAAGACAAAACTCTGAACTATGACTGTGCTAAACTAAGCCATTGTGCATGCAAATTCTACAAAAAAATTAACATGGTGAACATTACGCATAATTTACGAATTATTCCAAATTTAACATAGGCATTGGCAATATAGAGCTGCAATATAATATAGGTTATCTTTAAAAGTTTAAAGCTACAAATATCAGGGAAAACATCCGAATTTATTCAGGATGGCTCCAAAATGTGAGCGAGATTGGCCTATGCCAGCGGTGTCTAAACTAGAAATCTGCACAACGCAAATTATATTCTACTTCTATTGTACTACTACTGTACATTGCAGTACCTCCAACACATGTGCGTCCGCAGGGGGGGCAAAACAGACATTTTCCCCTCTGGAAATTGGGACTAAAAACCAAAAATTTATAATTAACCTGAAATCAGCAGCTTAATTCCAATTAATTTATTTAATTCTTGCAATCACATTTTATTTGCCGGTATGACACTCACACTACACACGAGCCAAGTTCACTGTTCTGTTTAATGCATTGATAAGAGCTTGTGTCCGCTCCTTTCCCGGCAAAAGTAGGTTGCAAAGCTTGCATGCGGATTCAAAACTGTTTGCTTGTGTTCAGTGCAAAAGCGCACCCATAATAGTCATTCGTTTAGAATTTACATGTTCAGCAACAATGTTGACCTGTAACAGAATTTATGGAAAATCATTCTGAAATATATGTGATATGTGTACGCGAATAGCACCAACAAATTTGTTTCAAGTCGATCTTAATAATTCATTAAATTACTTATGATACTCTTATGTAAGGGCGCCTATGCCCCCGTTGCCCCCCTTTCAAAGGGCAGGGGGCAATGCCTCAGTAATGCACCCCCGTTCCGGTGTCCCTGCATAGATAGCATACGTTCCAAGTCGATGTCAAAGTAATTTTATCGATTATAATAATAATGATATTTTATTGCGGACTCATGGTCCATATCACAGACACAAGAGCACAAAAAGTGTTTTGCTGTACATCAGCGCACATTACAGAAA
>JGI24021J15306_10012936_pt1 | contig 10379 bp, 8 predicted proteins | sample Ectturendosymbi1_FD_15306 | JGI IMG/M metagenome (IMG submission 15306) | reverse complement strand
GGAACGCTGCACGTCACATTCAAAAAAACATTTATTATCCGCCATTTTAGTACACTGAACCTTGTCAAAGTTGACTGCAAGAAGTTTTACAAGTGCTCCCCTTACTTCATAGTGAATTGCTTTGTAGTATACACTTTTTCGGTCTAACCTTCAACTTTGCAGCAAACAAATGTTCCACATCACACCATGGTAATATTCGACTTACCTCTGCTTCATCAAATATATGCCTGTGGTGATAATAAGCATGAGAGAATATCCTGTACACTCTCCTGCACACTGAGCCAAGTTTCGCAACTGATGACTCCTTGATGCTTACTCTGCAAATGATGACACGCCGTGTAAGAAACGCCAGGTAATCACAGTGCCACAATTTTTCGATAAAAGCAAAACAAGCAGCATTACTACAGGAAGCCGAAGCGGAATGTTGACCCTTGAAGGAATTTTACTTTCAAACTCAGTAACCTTGCCACTGATATTTGCCGAAATTTGAACGTTTATAACCTCCCAACGCAAACACTTCTGTAGGAGGTTCACTTGTTTCTTTGGGGTGCATTCATTTGTGGGGGATACAATTATTTATGGGGGGAATAGATTGGAGCGAAATTTTCATCCACGAGACCGAATTAAAGAAAACACAGGAGTACAAGAGCATACGATGTCCTTGATTTTAAAAAATAAGAAAAAAGAAAATACAATGACTTTAACTTCATTTCAAAAACGGTTACGCTTCAATGAAGGCCCATCGCTACGAGCTGCAATACAACATTTCTCCACACGTCACCTGATCTACTGTGAAAACATGGACCATCGAAATACCTAATACATACGGAAGTACAACAGATGATGGTTTCACATATTGAACAAGGACACTCCGCATCATGAACTAATTACTCAGTTTTAATTAAGTCCGTGAAAGCAAACCACCTTCCAAACACAAAGGGATACAACACCCCCAGCTCTCTATCCCCACCTGCTCGGGAAGTACTTGCTGGTGTTGAGCAAGTTCGCAGCGCCATCCAGTGTATGTCTAGTGTAATCGATGGCGGGACATTCTTTGGGGGTTTTGTGGGCGGCGCACAGAAAGATCCACTGCTCAGTAGCGGTCATCTGGGGGCAAGTTTCCGCCGAGCACTCCCCCTGAAGTTTCACAGCAAGGCCGTTCAACTCCAAACAAAATTGTCTGCAATGAAAACAAACAACAACTTACTCCGCAGAGCAACTCGCCCAAGTGCAGTGTGGACTGACCAACTTCTGTGTCATTGTACTTAATTTCAAACACCATCTAAAATTGCACTTCAGTTTCTATTGAGCAAACGCTACATACTAGGGACATTTATAAATTAAACTAAGATTCCACTGTCATCGCAAGCGTTGCTACGACGCGTTTTTGCAAGCTTTTTTCATCGTCTTCAGCCTGCATTTGATGTCAAAGCGCTGCACGAACAAACCCGAGTATGACGAAGTTGCTCAGAGCCCCTCGCCACCATATAACGCAACACACGGTGGATAGTCGTGATGCTCAATGCAATAATCGTCTTTCTGTCTGAGGTCGCTTTTTTCTGTCTCAAAAGAAGATATTCTGGTGTCAAAAATCGTTCCTTTTTTATAAACATGTCTTGGGAAAATGTTGCACTAATTCGATACGGCAGTTTCGTTATTACTCGCTTTGAACCCCCTTTGCGGAGTGTCACGAGTGGTCTGCGGCGCCCATCTCCACCTACTGGCGCCGTGGGCCACGCGGCTACTTTCGCAGTGGATGTTGCACTGGTGGCGAGTGAATGGCAGCACCGAGCTTGAACTGTTTCCTTGCACCATCCCATCAACGTCGGGCACGAGGCGGGACAGGTTGCAAGTATCGTTTTTAAGCCTTCGCTATGACTCGACGGGGAATCGAACCCACCCTACCAGGTTTGATGGCGCGCGCTCAACCAACTGTATCACTTAGTATATTCAGTTATGCTTAAGTACATTTCAAGCTGTTCTTCTGCGATTGCTGTTATATCTTTGATAACCTTCACAAAATTTTGCAATCACATTTTAAAGTGCTTCTCATTTTGTTTACAACTAAATTCTCACAATTTTTCAAAAATTTTTAACGCTTCATACGAAATCAACTCATACCCAGATCAACAATGCTCCAAACAACGCTTCCAATACCTCTGCGCAAAGCTGCCAAAGTTAATTATGCAAAGTTGTTTTAAACGTGGTCCTAATCACCAACACAGAAAGTACCTTCATTTTTGAGGAGGGTTTCGGGACGTGCAAAACGAAACAATTCTTGAGATCCAATCTAAACATTCACGTTACATGACATCATTAACGCAGCATGACGTGTCCGATGCCCGATTAAACGACCTCAGCCACATTTACGTTCAACGTCAAAACATTATTTTCTTTCGCATCGACTTTTCGAGCGTTTTTTTGGAAAAAGTTTCCAGCGATATTTACTCTTGCAACAAAAATGGCATCTTTTTCATGTCATGTCCTGCGTCATCTAATATCTTAGCATCTGCTCCTTTTCGCGTGATTTCATTGTGTCGCAAACACTCACTGACCACTGTTGGTGTTGCAACGAAGTGAAAGGGAACCAATGACGTTTGCATTGCTGTTACTTACGACCGAGCAGTCTTCTAAAACCGTACCACAGTTTAGGCCTCAAACCCCTAAACTTTGGGGGTTAACCTGCCCGACATCTTTAACGAAACAGTGTCAATAGTTCTGAATAATAAACAATAAGGCCTATAACGCGTTAATGGTTGAAAGTAACTGTTCACAAGAAAAAACGTTTGCTTTCAGTGGCTCGAAAGAACAGAACTCTTGCGAGAGACAGAAAGCAGGAATATTTTTTCCTCTTGGTCGTTGCTTAAACCTGGGCTGCATAAAAACGTGAGTATCCACCTGAGATGTTCGTACTTCCAAACCCCTTCATCCTGACCAGCTGGGGCTGTTAAAATCCCGTCAATGTCCACGTGGTCTTTCTTGATCATCTGCTGTATGTACTGCTGTGCGGCCAGTGTGCTGTCCATTTCATCAAAGCTCTGATCAGGCCATTTGAAGAAATCCTGCATAAAATATAAAGTTTTAGATGACATTTTCATAATTCACAATTACGAGGTTGTCATAATTGACCCTCGCAATTATGACGTTATAATTAACCTTCATATATGTTTTCATAAGTCAGCTTCACAATTACCACGGACTTACGTAAAAATAATCCCTTTGTTCCTCATGATCTCAAAATGACTTTGAATAAAAGTTGTTTCAATTATTTTAAAATGAAATTCAATAACTTAAACCACATTTATATTTGACTAAACCTGCAGCAAATCTAAATTGCTTCAAACGATTACAAACTGTTTGCGGTTACAAACCGTTTGCATTTACACTTAACTTTGACATTAATTACAAATAATTTTCTCCACATATTGAAGACCAAGGAACTCAACCACGAAAACAATCAACACTGTTTAAAAATATGTGAATCACCACCACCAGAATCTTGCTGGTGCATTTTGGGAAAAATCACCTGACAATTTTGCTGCATGCTGTGAAAAAGTGTTATAAGAACTTTGTGACCTTTGAAAATCTACACCTTAAGTTCATTCTTCCTTAAGCTTTTTGGATAAAGACATGGCAATGCTGGATGAGTGCATGTAAATAAAAATTTTAGTCATATTCTTGGTCAATTCCTGCTTTTGCTAGTTGAGCAAAATGCTTTTTGTTCAGATGCAGATTTAGTGGTGTCACGGAATCTGTTTCCAGTGGTTAGTTGTTTAATGGCAGTCAATACTGATGTTGGTTCAAAATATTTTGACAATCTTTATTAATATTTAGCAGCACAATATATGAATTTTTAACACTCTATGCTGATGGTTGACACATGTCATCTTCAAAATTTCACTAATTGAAAACATACACCAATAACTGTAAATTTTAACAATGGGGCTTATTCATTGGGACATATTCATCTCAAAATTATGACGTCAGACAAGTTTACAACTTAATAGATATTTTGCAAGTTTGTCAGCCTAAAATAGACATTCAGTGATTGAAGCATTCAGAAATGCACTCCATTCAGGAAGGAAACTGTTGCAACCTCTCGGTCAGCGTTGCATTGAATATGCAATTCACCACAAATGGGATGTGCACAAAGAATAACACCCATGTAGAAGTAGCGCGAATAAGCAATAATGGAGTGATCATGTCAGGTGATCTTTTATGCTTGTTGCCATAGTGTGAAGCTTTGTACACTTGCCGCTTGAGCTTTCCGATCACAGCAATACTAGAAACAGAACTTAACTTACATATTGTTCTTTTTTGATTGAAAATGGATTTTCCCAAAATTTGAAAACCACAAATTTTTGCAACATGAAAGATTAGTGCTGTTCTTTATGCTACTCATGTTGTTTCGTAGTGTTTGCCACCAGGTTTCAAATCAAACAAACAGATGAATAAGCTGACAATTATTATCACCATAATCACCAGAAGAGCTTATTCATCTGTTTGTGTGAAAGATTAGGTTGGACTCAATATCATATTTAAGAACTTGTCAGAGGCCAAGTCAATTAAAGCAAAACATGACAATATCATAACTGAAATCAATACACTTTCTGAGGCCAAGGAGCTTACTCTGTATTGAGCCTTAATGTGAACCACTTCATGCTTTAAAGCAGTGATCTCCAACCCCCAGGCCACGGATCAATTGGTAACAGGCCACAAAATTACAAAATGTATGCTGGTGGTGACACCACTCACTTCCTGGGCATGTGATTGGCTGATTCTTCCTATGGAAGCACTGCTGTGTGCATCAAGTGAGAATGTTGGACATGGTGCAGAGCTGTAGAGGGTGAGCATGGGCATCCGCAGAGGGGGGAAAACAGGCATTGGCCCCCTGGGAAATTGGGATTAAGAACCAAAAATTTCTAGAACACTGGAAGTCAGTAGTGTAACACCAACTAATTGATTTAATTCTTGCAATGCCAGTTTATTTGCCAGTATGACACTCACACTGCACAAGAGACAGTTTTACTGTTCTGGTGTCACACACTGATGAGCTTGCAGTTCGCTGATTCATCTGCAGTCAGGTAGGGGCCCTTGGTCCCTCTTAATTTTGAAATTTTCTTGTTTTCCTGTCAAATTTTTAGCAAGAAAGGAATGTTGTTTTCTAAGTTTTGAGTGGGTAAAACGAAATTTCACCGCTTTTGCACCCATTGGAAAAAATATATTCAGCTAACCCTGGAAACAACAATGCCGACCCCCCTCTAGAAAAATCCCCCCACGACCACGTGTGTGAGCGTTCATGGTGAAAAAATTAGCAAAGACAAGCAACATTTTATCGATCACTTTGATCAAGATCCCACATTTTGCAGCTCTTGTTTCTAAGTGATTCTAACAAGTCTTTCTAGCAGATCCCACAATCAGGAGGAGGGCAACCAGGCAATTCCCCCTGAACTTTTCAAAAACATGTTCAGTTGTTAAGTACAGCATCAAGCTACAACCATTTTGGTCCCCACAAAAAATATCAGCTGGGTGTGGCCCTGCTTGCTAGGTAGATTAGTCATAATTTGTGGTTTCATTGAAGACCATGGTAATGATTCTCTCTTTAGAGATCATTGCAATGCTTACTTGCAAAGAAGTATCCTGCAGTGAAAAAGTGTAGATAGTCTACTGTGTAAATTATCGCAACATACCACCTGGCTATTGCTGCCAACAAACCGCATTCTTTGTGATTGTTACTGAAACACAGAGCATTTTCTTTATGGTGAAGAAAAGGATTTTGTGAATGTCCATTTACATTGAATCGTCAGCAACTTGAAAAGGATTAGCAAAATGTGAACATTTTCCTCCCACTGGAAAAATTTCCGTGGACACCCATGAGAATCAGGCATGTTTGTCAAAACAACCATCATAGAGTACTTCCAGGGCCTGCTGAAATTGTCAAGCGTTGACTGGTCCATGGTTACAAAAAGGTTGGGGACCACTGCATAAAGGAATCACATGGCATGTACAGGTGAATAACAGCATTGCAACAAGCCTCAATTATTTTTTATTTTGCAGACTGGTGCCCTGAAGCCCAAGTCACAAACCTGAGCCAATATCCTGTCTCTAATAAATATGTGTAAGACTTTGTGCTGATACCTGTCAAGTACTCTAAGCAACAGCCTAGTCTGAACCAACCATGCATTTGAATCTGTATGTTGCATGGAATCGCCAGTTTTCTTCCATGGAGGGAAGTGCATCAATTTTCTCCTTGAGCCTACTTTTTCTGTCAAACACTGCAAAAATCTGTGCAGGGCCTTGTCAAGCTGACATATAGACATTGGCAATTAGTAGCCTTTGATCACAACTTTATAGCTTTGTCACAATAGTGATCTAAATGTCTAAGCACCAAATTGAAAAATGTACAACTTAAGAAATACCTGAACTTCATTGAACAACAATTTTTGATGCACCAAGTTGCTTGGCCACAAGCCAAACATTGAAAATATGTTATAGAGAACACTATGTGACTGCACAATATGCATAACACATCTTTCTGCCTTTGCCATTCAGCATTCAGCTCAAAACAAAATGCAAATAAGACTGTTCCATTGTCCAGGATTCTGTCAGAAAAACACTGAGACTCAATATACCTCTATTATTTGAGAACAATATTACGAGTGCAAAAAAAGCAAAAATCTACATTTTTGTAAAAATACATTATGTTGCGTGTTGTAGCTAAAAATTGCATGTCAACAGAGAACTAACAATAGATTTTTCATAACAAAACAGGTATCAATTTGGCTTTGATTATTATCAATACATGCAAGTACAAGCAATTTTTAGTGAGCAGAGAATTGACATTTGTTTTACAACCTGATTCATGCAACAAATTCTATCACTAATTTGCAGTCTTATGAATTCCCAAGTTATTAAAAAAACAAATGTATTGACTAAGTTCATCTCAACCTTGAACATGACAGAACCTATGTAGCATTATGAAACATCCCAGTTTGACAAGATCAGTCATACTCCATTGAAATATTTATGCACAATGAACAAAAGCAAATAAAAAATGGCATCATTGTTTAGTGACATAAGAGGAATGTGCATGCTCTTCATTTATGTAAAGCACCATGTATTACAATAACCTTACCTCACATTTTGTACCAGGTGGATTTCTTCGAATAACAGATGAAGAATTCATCACAGTTCCACTCGAAACCATCACAAACACACCAAGTAAAGCCAACGCACTCCTTCAAGAAGTGTTATAATAACCCTACCTGAAACACATGTTACTTGAATTCTGGATTGTCATGATTTATGCAGCAAAAATGTTTTGCAGTGGGTTGTAGTGTGAGCATTAACAAATCGGAAGTGTTATCTTAGTTATATAATCTGATTACTTAGAGCAACTAGTCAGAAATACCCATTGGTTTCAATAAAAATGTGGTTGCATCTTTTAGCAATGCAATGTGCAATGCATAGTGTACCCTAAAAATTGCTAATCATCTTCAGACTATCATGTAAACAATGGAGTACTACACATGCTCCTTAAATATTTAGCTCCTTGAAATATTTATTGTACTAAATTGGAAGCTCAGTAAGAAGATTGAAATATGTTTTTCTTGACTTGTAAAAGTTATCTTATTTTTTACCACAGACATATAGCGATTTCAGTCTTTGGACCCCACAAAACTCTTCTTGAACTCCCTGTTTCATAACTACCTCTCAAGAACAGTCCTGGGTTTTCTTGAAAACGGAATTTCTGAAAATATGATGGTGGTGTGCAAATGCAATCCTGTTCTTTTACATGCAAAGCATTATTGGGGAAAAATTATTGTTTTAAGTTTTTAACATTTTTACTCACACTTTGAAAAGTTGATTTAAAATCCTGGTATCAATCTCAATATTAATAACATGCACTATAACATATTTTAATTTAATTTACATTCAGACGCAAAGTCCGTAATACAAGCATGCACTGTCTGCACAGTGCAGGTTGATAAAAACAGACACAACAGAACATTTTACAATGGCATTAGAAGCAGAACCACACGGTTACATACATATTCTTAACACTTTGAGAGCCGGTGTACTGATATATTCGTACTTAGATTTCGGCCTAAAATCAGCAATTTTCGGTTGCCTTACCAACGCCACCGCTCCTCCACCAATTACGCTAGAGAGCTGTTGAATGGCTCAAACTGATCAGCCAGTCTTCTAGACTGCACTTGAAAAAATTTTTTGGTTGGGGGTTGCGATTTTTTTGTGAGTGACCTCATAAGTGAAGTAGTTTTGGGGTCATTTTGGCTCATGTTTCCTGGCCTAGGGCCCAACCGCCAGGTCAAAGCATTTCGCTGAAGTACTATATTCACAAGTATGCCTAAATTTTTAGACAGACTTAAAAAAGTGTTGCAATTTTATTTATTGTGCCTTGAAAAAACATAATTTCCTTTCCTGAAAATTCACAAGCACATCCTTTTTCCCGGATCAGGTTTTCATGAAATTTGCAGAACTGTGGTAGCTCACTCTACCAGAAACCATCAGGTGTGGCTGTGAATGCAAACAATGACTACTATACTGCTGCCAATTTGTATAAATCAAGACTTTTTGCACTTCAAAAAGCATTTTAACTCCTTCCTAACACTTGGCTTGCATGATAATGAGAATGTTGTTAACTGTGAACAACAACATCATATATCAATAGTAATAAACTAACTGTCTTTCCAAAATAATGTGAATATTTTGTTTACATCAATTCTGCTTTACTATAGTTAAATGACAGTATACTTGGTTTTAAATATTTAACTGCAGCAAAAAATATAAAATGGATCTAAGACAACAGAGGATAAATGAATTATGCCAACATTCTTGATGTCAATGTGTTGTCCGAGTTTCACACCCATGGAGGTGCTCACTGACAATGCACATTTGGATTTTAATGTGGATGGAGAGGTTATAGAACTTGCAAGCAAAGTTGACCAAGTGTTGTTGCAGTCTTGCCTATACAGGTATCAAGTTCTGATTTCTGTTGTCAACTGTTGACCGAAGAGAGCAGAACTTGTTCACTGATTGTAGCACAGCTCTGTTGGTGCTGATTTGTGAAGGTAAGCCACACCCCTGGCACAGGGCCAGTTTTGCTCAGGCTGATAGTGGTGTTATTTCAGCACAGGCACTGGCCAAAGAGCTGCAGAGGTTTTGAATGACAGATGTAGAGGTCACAACAAAGGCAGCACAGTCTACATAGAGCAGTTCTCAGATGAATAGCTGACTTACTTTCAACTTTGCATATAATCAAAAGAAAAGGAACAAGTTCCCAGAAGCTTGACAATGCAATGAAAAACCAAACAGTTTCAAAAATGCATGCATGAGTAGCACAGTAAAGAATATAGAAGACAGGAGCAAGAACACATTCCTGCAATCAAGTTTTTGCTTTTTTGAAACAGGTTTTTATGCTGCTAGATATGATGCACTTGTGCTGTATATGTTCAGCTTTCCATCCATGATAATATTGACACTGCGTTGTGCTATATATGACATTGAGTTTTTGGGATACTTTCCAAATTAAACATGAATTAATTAAAGGAGCAGTTAAAGAAGGAGATGAAAACAGACATAGAATATGCATTTTGACCATTTTTCAAGGATTTCCAATACTTGTGTCACCCTTGTGGTGTCTTGATGCTGTCTTATATAAGTCATAACTTTTTGGTACTGTTGACTACTAAAACGTTTTGCACTTGAAAATAGGCACAGGTTATACAGATTCTATTTGTAAAAGGTTGTAGGACCAATGATGCATCATGTTACATAAAATCAATTTCCTATCAAAAATTTGCTGATTGATTCAAAATCTTCACCTGTGTGGAGCAAGGACATGGCAACACTAGGTGAAGACCTCCAGACTTGAAAGCTAAAGCTCAGCACCACGAAAACGGTGTTGGCGGTCTTCCACCTCAACAACAAGGAAGCTAAGGGTGAGCTTAAAGTCAACTTCAACAACTAAACCCTGCCCTTCTGCTCCGAGCCTAAATACCTCGAAGTAAAGTTGGACAGGTCGCTCACGTACCACCGACACCTTGAGTCACTTCGCAAGAAGCTAACATCGCGCTCCTCAGGCAGCTTTGCACTCCGGTTGGGGTGCTGGAGCAACAACGTTGCGAACAGCCACCCTAGCCCTGGTCCATTCGACTGCAGAGTACTGCATTCCTGTTTGGTGCCGCATTTCTCATATCCACCTCATTGAGCCCACCATCAACGACGCCTTACGAATTGTGACTGGATGCCTGCGTCCTACACCAGTGGACAACCTTCCAATCCTCGCAGGCATCCAGCCTGCTGAGCTTCGTTGCAATGGAGCCACACTATATCTAGGACGCCGTGCCATGGAGCCT
>JGI24021J15306_10012933_pt1 | contig 10380 bp, 5 predicted proteins | sample Ectturendosymbi1_FD_15306 | JGI IMG/M metagenome (IMG submission 15306) | reverse complement strand
CCCCTCTCCCCCCCCCCTCGTTACGCCACTGGCCTCAATTTGCAGCGTGAACTCGAAATCACAAGCCCGAACCTGACATTTATGTTAAAATCCGATTTAGACCCGAAAGTCAAATTTACAGAGTGAGTAAAGATATGCACAACTGCGGGACATCAGCAGTGTAGCCAAGCAAACATGACTAAATAATTCACAATTAATCATTTTTAATCGATTTAATCAACTCAGTTGTTTCAACGGTAACAGGCGACAAGTGTCCATTGTTGCAAAAAATTTTGAATGCAGGCCCGAAACAATTTGACAAATTTAATCCCGAACCCGGCCTGATCCAAAAACCTCGGTCCGAGTTACAACTCTGCCGCAGCCAACCAAAAACTTTCCACAACACAAAAATCTTTCGAGAACTGAACAACGTTACGTTGGCAGAACTACCGTCAAAGTTGATACGACAGACGCTCGTCTTGACCTGCTCACTAAATCACTACATACTTTGATTGCAATAACTGTAAGGCTGCTGCAGTCTTAACTGGCACTAGTAACAACCAAATTCTATCCATGAAGAGTGGGACGTGGTGGAACGCAGATATAACGGTCAGCATGTGAATTTAGCACGTTTAATGACGTTCGATAATAATTAGAGGAAAATCATCATTCATTCAAACGAGATATTTATTTGTTAACAATGATATTTATAAGCCTTTCTACAATTCTCGTGCGAAACAAGTATCTGACAAAAATAAACAAATTGCACAACCACCATGGCGCGGGGCCCCTGACGCACGGGGCCCAGTGCAGCCGCAGCGGTTGCATTGGCTTAAGGACGGCCCTGATGGCGCTAATACATTTACTTTGATGAAACGCAAGCATAAAGGGCATACACATGATTGCACGCCATCACTATTTTTATAATGTAGTCTTGCGATGACTTTCCAAATGCACTGATTTATAGAATGCATGGGGGTGATGGGAGGCTGCGAAGGACCAGGGGTCATTTAGGTTGCAGACCTCCCAAGGACGAGGCTACTTTTCGTGTAAAGGGAACAGTTTATAGTAGCGAGGAAACACCTTTAGCTCTGAGTGTAAAGTTTAATACGCGATATGCGGTTATATGCTTCATTGAAGCAAGATGAGTTGCAGACAAGCAAGCCACCAGAAGAAAATGGTTTGTCGTTGTCACATTGTAGATTTTCTATTTTCACATATTTAAAATATCCATGAAAGTTAGAGAGGAAATGAGCCAAAACTTATGAACTAGTACAGGATCACAATGGTGTCACGGGATTTAAACAGGTTCAGAACTATGCGTGCAAACGTACATTACGGAAAAGACTTTACAGTCAATGTCGCGAGTCACGCGTGAGAACTGAAATTCGTTTGCAGTTTATTGGGCAACATTTGCTTTATCCTGGTAGACTAAAAGCACCCCACTGCTTCATACAGTACAAGCGTTTTTTGCGACCAGTTTTAGTGAACACACCAGAAGCCAAACTGAGTATGATATAACAAGGATAATTCTTGATTCGATTATTTCTGTTGTAACAGCGTTAAATAGTTAGTTCAGTGTGTCTCACCTTTTCGAGACACGGACTATTTTCGGACCAGTATAAATCTTCGCAGACTCAAGATAGACTAAGACTACGAGAATGATACAAACACAAGTTTTAGCACATTCGGTTCACCGCCCACGTTCACAAATTTCAATGAGAATCTTGTCTCTGAGTTTGTTTCACAAGTTTGTTGAAATAAGCACCTGTGGTCTTCAACGCACACCTGATGTCGTCTTCTGGTTGAAATTGGTATCGGTGCTTGGTTTTGAAAATACTTATATCGTTTAAAAACAGCTTCACAACTGTATGTATTGGGAAAGGAAAAGAGCTTTTGTTGCCTGCCGACACACATCAGAGATTTGGTTTCATTGTCTGGACATCCACTCAAAATTGAGATAGTCTTCACAGCTGTTGACTTTGCAGTTTAATTTGCTGTTCAGCAATGTAATCCACTTCACAATGAATCTGCAGCCAGGGGCAGATCAAGGGTGGGGGCCATTGGGGTGATCGCTTCCCCCTAAAACCTACAAAAGTAACTTGGTCACCATGATTTTTTACAATTCGGGAAACAGCATTCGCGACGTAAGGCGATTTTATCGTCCACTCTTTTGTCACAGCAGTGTTGTGAAGTATACTTCATCCCTCTTATAGCAGCGAAGTCGTCATTAGACTTTAATACCAAATATTAACCGCTCCCCTAACCTTACTGCCTACATCCATCCCGGCCTGTAGCTCTGGCACCTCAAAAGGGCTTCGCACCCAGTTAAATATTTCAGATATGTAATTGTGGGAAGGGATATATTCATCCACCTCGGAGAGATGTGGTGAGGCGCTCAAGAAAAAATTGACGAATGCAGCGCAAATCACTTTCTACCTCTTCTGCAAAGGTGTTTAATACCAAAAAAGCTGATATTTTTCTACTTGCAATTCAATGGTTCAATGGCTTATTGTTTCATATGACTCAGCCAACAAGCAGAAACACTACAAGAAGGCATTGCACAAGCAAACCAAGCATTAGTGAATATTAGAACAAATGAAAATGCAGTGGCGTAATAGCTGATCAGTGTAAACAAAGAGGGTGCTGTGTCATATAACATTGGTGAGGGACCATGACGATCATCTAGTCAACCAGCCCTGTTTATCAGTTTTTGAGAAGTGTTGTAAAACAACATTTGAGTGAAATAAGCACAATTAGGAAAACAAACAAACACAGAACATGTTGAAGAAAATGTACAGATGAAAGAGCATGCCTCTGTACACAGATGAGTGGATCAAATTTAATTGAAAGAATTTGGTGTGGTTAAGAACATGTTTAAACAAAATATGAAAACAAAAAGGTAAGAATGTAACAAAAACTAATTAGGGAAGTACAAAAGAAAAACAAAGCAAAACAGAAAAAATGGAGTGTGCTTTCATGCCGAAAAGGATTGGTTGTGCACAAGAAAGAAAAAATACGAAAAAGTAAATATACATAAAATATACAGAATTACAAAATACTAGAATTCATAGGATTTTGTTCTGGATAGGTGAAATATTGTTAAAGTTCATAATTGTGTATCTTTTTCATGTAGGAGGTGTTTCTCAGTTTCCATTTAAAGGTTGAATACTTTATATCGTTTGGTATTGAAGACCACACTTTTGGGCCAACATAAGTAAGGAAACATTTTCCTAAGGAAGAGTTAACTCTAGGTAAAAATAGGTTGTTAGAGGTTGCTAGTCTTGCGGAGTGATGATGAATTGAGCTGAGTGGAAAAAAATATTCATCAAAATAAATTGGAAGCAGTTTGTTATGATAAGAGTGCATGAATTTGCCTACTGATAGATTGTAAAGTTTGGGAAGGCATAAGATGTTTAAGTGCTGGAAATGTTCTTCTAGAGATCCCGTGTTAGTTGGATTTATTATTTTTATAGCTTCATTTTGGAGCTTAATGAGAGGCTGAATGGTTGCATTTGAAGCATGTCCCCACTTGAGGATTGAGTAATTAAGGTAGGGATGGATTAATGAGTTATAAACAACTTTCAGTACAGGTGGTGTTGTATAATGTTTAAGTTTGGATAGAACTCCACAAGCTCTTGATAGTTGAGTTTTCATCTTTTGTACATGAGGTTTCCAGCTTAACTTATTGTCAAGCAGGACACCTAGGTATTTCAGGTCATCTTCAGAGGAAATACTATGGTTATTTATAATAATTTTACATGAAGTAGGATTGTGTTTTTAAGAATGTAGTAGAATAAAATTAGTCTTACTGTAGTTATGAGTAAGTTTGTTGGCTCTCAGCCAGTGGTCAGTTTTACATAGTTCAAGGTTAACAGTTGTCTGAAGAACATTAAAACAGGAGTTTGACATATATGGAGATTAATATCATCAGCAAATACAGTAGTATGAAAGAGGAAACTTTTGTAATATCAAGCGCGATTTTTGCGACAGTTTCCGTCGCATGGGGCATTTTCGTTATGGTGTAGAAAGGGCAATGCGTTGTGTGAACGTGAATTTGCATTGCATCATCAGCAACATGAAAAGGATAAGCAAAATGTGGAGGTTGCCACCCCCTGGAAAAATTTTTGCGGTCGCCTGTGTTGACGACCCCTCTGAGGGTCGCGACCTCCAGGTTGAAAATCACTGAGGTAGAGCACACAGGTTAGAAACATCTCTTCGTACACGACAAAAACTTAACTCCTCAAACAAATCTATCAATGTAAAAAAATAACAGCAGAATAATTCCTAAACATACCCCTGACAAATTACTAAACAGCTTACACAATATCCTCCTGGTTATTGCGAATTACCATGTCAATGTTTGAGACCTTCTACAGTTGAAAAGAATTAAACCCTGTAAAGTAAAAATGTTAAAAATTTTGGTCAACCTTGAGCACTTCGTTCTTAGCTTATAAAAGCACTGTTTAAAAATAGTAGGCCTATGTCGTTCACTGACAAACTCTTTATATTTGCTCTTCTGCTATTCACGAAATACCTAGCCATACTAAACACGCGTTCACTAGCAGCGCTAGTTGCCATCACCCAGAACGTATTTACTGCAAGATCACTGAGAGCTGGAAGCTCCAATCTGTGATTTCGCAACAATGGAGAATGTCACTACACTCAGGGACGTCGGAACGGGGGTGCATGACGGGAGCACTGCCCCCTGTCCTTTTAAAAAGGTGGCAACAGAGGCGGGGGTGCCTTGACAGAATCATCGGTAATTTTAGGGTTTATTAAGGTCGATTTGAAGCAAATGTATTGCAGCTATTAGCCCACCGTTTGGTAAGGTTTTTGTATTTTTTACAAGATTCCATTGCCATCAACTCTTTTACTGCCCCCCCTGCCCTACTGCTTTTCCGGCGTCCCTGACTACGCCCTTGTACCGCAAGCTCTCTGCAGCATTGAATTTCTTGCGCATGTCATGTTCACATGCCCTGGGTCAACATTCAATTATCCGCACAAAGAGTTCCTTATCCCGCGGATTCCCGGACTGGTGACATAACAATGGAAGACCCTCCAGCAAATTTTTAATGTAGGAAATCGATTTCACGTAACACTACGCATCGTCAATTCTATCATCTTATTCGAATAGAATGATTAGATTTGAATAAAATGATAGGTCTGATGATGCGTACGTGAAATCGATTTCCTATATTAAAAATTTGTGATTGATCCCTTGCTTCTTTCACTTGTGGAGTGAAGTTACTTGAACACCAGTACATAGGTAATAGAGGCCACAGAACCGCCGCCAGAAAGTTTTCAATAGGGGGCTTTGCGTTTCTGCGGGAGGGCTTGACATTTTAAAAATTGACTAAAACTCAACTGATTTATAGTGTTTCATGTTTCCATTTTGGGGGGCTTGGAGCTTTGTTTGTGGGGGCTAAGCCCCAAAAGCCCCCCCGTGGCGGCGGGACTGAGAGACCATTATTCCAGAGTGGTATCGGGACAGTAAATCAATGAAAACTGTCACAAACTGGCAGAATCTATGACAAAGCGAGTGATTAAATTTTTGTTCTTCTATTACTATGTTAAAGTTGTAGAATTATGAAATGTGCTTTGCTAGTGAGATTCGCTATAGCCTACTTGCGAAATTCGCAAAACATGTGCATTCGAAAAGCACGTGTGCTAAATTTCTGTATAGTTGTGAAATTCGCAAAACATGTTTTATGTGCATTTTTTTAGGTCAACCTGAGACCTTTTGAAATTAACTAATAAAATTGATAAATGGTTAGAATGTAAAATAATAAATAAAAGCATATCATTTTCTAGTCATGTTATTAAAAATCTAATGAAACTCTTCGTGAGTTATCATATAATCTATTCTATAAGGTGGCCCAAAACAGGCCTCGCACCATCACATTTTTTTTCTCTCAAGGGCTCTGCAGTTCATATAAAAATCAATTAGCAGCTTTCCCCAAGTCAGTTGTTCTTCGAACGAAAATGCCGTTCAACAAGAGTGAAGCAATTGCATTGTAAGTTCAATTCACTTGTCAGTTCGGATTGATTGACGCAACTTTGCACTTGCGCTAGCCCTTCGTATTTCCACTGCAGAGCTTTCTTTACAAGTTTCCGCTTGATTACGAGTACTAGCGGTACACTGTTTAGTGTCCACCACAGCAGCATGCTATTAGTCATAAACATGGACGTAGCTAGGGTCGCATGAGCTATGGCCACTCCTCCAAATAAAAGAAATTATTGGGACATACAGATCAACTCCAATTATTTGCTGTCTATTTTGATATTTATACAGTTATTTTGCTGAAACATCTTCATCAAAAAAGTCGTAGCACGGTTGACTGAATATGATGATGTCATAACACTACTGCTCAGAGGGTCCCGCGCCTAGGTCTTGCATTGGGCCCCGCACTTTCTAGGGCCGGTCCTGCTCATCACTGCATGACACCAGGACCGTGAACCAGGCTCTTATGCAGTGTGAGTGTCATACCAGCAAATAAACTGTCATTGCAAGAATTAAATCAATTAATCGGAATTGTAGCTGCTGACTTCAGGTTGCTTAGAAATTTTTGGTTCTTAGTCCTAATTTCCAGGGGGAGAATATGCCCGTTTTGACCCCCTCTGCGGACGCCCATAGACCGAGTTAAACGTATCAGCTGTGTTTATACGAAACGAAACGTTTCGCCACGACGTTTTGAATGTTTTGATACACTGCTTATGAGTTAAACAAGGTTCAACTTAGATTTGAAGCATTGACATTTTTATGAGTTAGGAATAACCATCAAAAAAACTTCCCTCGTTTCTTGCGTATGGCTACAATGGCATCGGATAGCCGCATGTCTCTATCTATAGAGAGAAAAAGCGAGTCACAATCCCAACAGAAAGTGGGTTATTTTTAGTTAAATATATACAAAATGAGCTTCAAACCCATTTCTTAATGACTTATGAACCACCGTAAGACTCACTCGGCCGACGACCTGTCCCATTAGGTTTGAATTGGCGTCTATAGAAGCCCAGCGGGCAGAAGCGTGACAAACGTAGAACCGACTATTTCTGTGTTAGGTACCAGACACCGTTTACGCAATGACGAAATTTGTCTAAGTGATCCTGACTTTAAAACAATAGACATGAAAGGCAAGGTTGAGATTTCTGGTTCGTTCTTGAACGTCTTCTCTGAGCGCTAAGCCAAACGTAACAACGGCATTTCTAGGTTTGAACTCGTTGAGTTTGTGCCCAAGAGAAAAACAAACAATGAGTGAAAGTAACGCAGGGAGAACGTGAATATGTCATAACTTGCGTGAGATTGCATTCAGGGACGGATTTACGCATAGGCCAAATAGGCCATAGCCTGGGGCCCCGCGCTTTTGGAGGCCCCGCGCAACTCTTTCATGTGACGACTCAATGTTAACTAAAAATTTGCGGAACTGTGCAGAGGCATAACTTCACAATTCACCTTGAAACGGGCGGAAATGGAAATGTCTACTCTAGACTCTTATCAGTAGGCTACAGTAACAACACGACAATCTTGCGCATCTGGGCGTGAGAGAGGTTCAGGTCGTCTTTATGAAAGCGTTTCCAAAAAATGAAAATGATGAAACGGTACTTAATTGATGTTCAATTTTCCACGGACAGAAAGACCGCAACAACGCAAGACCGCCAAACACTGCAAAACTCCGATGAAAAGCAATATTGTCGGTATTGGATCTTACATTTGGTTGTTTTTACTAGATTTTCCGCAAATAAAGATTGCTTGTTGAAGCTCTATATGCTAGTTAGATCAGCTAGAACAGTTTCACGTGCACTTTACTGGGAAAAACGTGTCTACATTGGGTTTACTTCATGTGGTTAGCTGAGGGTGTTGCGACAATATTTTGCTGCTGCGCAAAAGTTGTCTTCATGCTGTTTACCATCGGCCTATGGCATAGTGGATTAAAACTCTATATTTTGTATTGCTTGGAAAATGATAACTTCAAAACGGCATAAATTGAAGGGATTGTGCTTGTTTGGTCCATAAAATATGTGGTTACTATAACTATAAGAAGGAGTTTACGTACAGGTAATCAGATCGACAACTAGACGACATTTTCGAGGGCGGCATCACGATCCCACATGAAAATGTATATATCCGAAAAATAAACTTACTAAAAACGCTTGAAATCACAGCAATTTAACGAAAAGAACTTCTGAGCTACACGAAGGAGCTATAAGTTCCTATAAAAGATCGCAATACCATTTGTTCTTTAGAAGAATGTAGGAAAGGCTTTAATTTCTGTTGAAGATCTAAGGCAATTGTAGAACCAAAGTCGGTACCACAAAAGATGTATTTTTGACGGGGCACTACACATAAGAGGGGCATACTTTCACGCTTTTCAGACAAACGGTCAAATAAGTCACACTTGCGTGGGTCCCCAAAGACTATGATGACCTAGGGCCCAGCGATACCTAAATCCGTCCTTGATTGCATTGTCTACATCTCGCAATGTACACTGCAAATTATCGATGGAAAATGCTCGATAAGGTGAAAGCGTGGCATTGGATCAGCAACAGCATTTTTATTGCCACGGATTTTTGTTAAGGGACAAGACGACAGCGCAATTTTCTGGTCAACTTAACTTTCGTGCGCGTATTAACCTTGTTTTCCTAATGAGACAAGGTGCGAAGATGACAGCATCCGCGACGCAACTCAATATGTACTCTGGCTTATAGAATTGCTCGCATTTTCCTTACATGCGGGCTGGGGGTTTAAGCACATATCCAAACCCGAGGACGAACGCTCCAGAAATTGCGACAAACGTTCGCTGATAATCTGGCTAGCTGCTGATTCCTAGCGAGGTGCAGGGAGACCAAACTCGATCCCCCCATGAACAGGATATAGCGATTTTTTATAGCGAGTACACAAGAGCACTAAAGTTAGATCAGGTTTTTCCGGTTGTCAACCCTCTGTGAACTACTGAACTCGATCGGCAGGGTCTGTGGGGCAAGGCTCGCCTGAACTTGTTTCCTTTCCATGACTGCATGAGCGTCCGCAGGGAGCCAAAAAGGGCATTTGCTACCCTGGAAATTGGCACTAAGAACCAAAAATTTCTAGAAAACCTGAAACCAGTAGCTTAATTCCGATTAATTGATTTAATTCTTGCAATGACAGTTAGTTTGCCAGAACGATATTTACACTCCACAAGAGCCATGTTCACTGCTCTGGTGTCGTGCAATGATGAGATTGCCGTTCACTCATGTTCACTACTTTTCTTGCAGAGGCAGGTTGCGAAACTTGCGAGGGATTGTTCTACTCTTGGTCTTTATTGCGTAAAAATAACAAGGCATAAAATCTTCAAAGGTTCACTTCAAGTAGTGGTGGTAGCCAGGGTTGCCAGATGGTGCCAAATTTGGCAAATATTGCCAAAAGTCACAATTTTTCAAAAAATTTGTCGACTTTTTTGGCAATATTTTTATGACAAATTTTTGCCATTTTTTGAAATACCAATTGCCAGTGTTGGGAAAACAATCCATTTTGAATTATTCATACAGCTCAACATTAATCATTGTGAATCTTCTACAAATGCACCAGATAATATGTCTGAACACGATTATTGCTTGAAGAATTCCTCTTATCATTGTAGTGGTACATTTCATTCACAACCTATCTTAACTGCGCATTTATTTTATGATTCACTCGCTGCCATTGTGTTTCACGTCTTGCTATACTTTGGTTTGTGTGCATGTATAGCAGGTTTGCGCAAAACACGACCCGCGGGCCACGCGTGACCTCTCGGAGCTTTTTTTGCAGCCTGCGAGTACTTTCTCGATTGCAGAAAATTTTGAAAAAGCATGTTCTTCATATAAATAATCATCTTTCCAGAATTTCTTCCAAACTGCAATTAAATAAAATAGAGTGGACTTTTGTGGCGCAGTGAAAATTTATGTTGATCAATTTGACACTTCGACCTTTCCGAGTTGTGCAGGCCTGATTTAAGGCGATGATTCTGTACGTAATAATTAAACTGAAATTTTACTTTCGGTTTTTAACCATAAATCAAACGGAATCATTTCGCAGCAAAGAATCGGAGACTGATCTAAAAAAACAACTCAGCAGTGTTGCAACCTCTCCGGTGGTGTTGGTGTTGCGTTGATTGTGTGATTCACCACGAACGGGATATGCGCGAAGAACAACATCATTATATACGCGTGGCGCGAGCAATCAATAATTGAGTGATCGTGGCGTGTAAGCTCTGCCGATATTAACTTGTGAACGATTGAACATGATGACTAGTGTACGCGAAGAGACATTGCGACGCATGATCTCTATTGTTGCTTGCTGCCACGATGCGAAGCTTTGCGCATATGCCGCTCGCTCGGGATTTCCGATCGCAACAGTGGCAGGGGCGGATCCAGAGGGGGGCGACT
>JGI24021J15306_10012931_pt1 | contig 10380 bp, 4 predicted proteins | sample Ectturendosymbi1_FD_15306 | JGI IMG/M metagenome (IMG submission 15306) | reverse complement strand
TGTTTTTATCAACCTGCGTTCTGCAGAGTGTGTGTGTTCATACTATGGACTTCGTGTCTGCTCACAAACAAATAAATTAAATTAAATTAAATTACCAACCAGCATTGATTTCACGGCTGCAGCAAACACAGTATGCACATTCATTATGTACATGTGACCTTATAACTGTGGTGTGTCCACGCTCCAACATCGATTTTCAAAGCGGTTCAGTGGTGACGTTTATCATTCCAATAATGCTTTGTTAGTGGGTGACGTCGCGTGAGATACAATGGCAGGGATAAAGGCTCTGTGGCTTCTTTTGTGACACAATCGACTTGTCTTGCAACACTTATAAAGGTCCATCAAGGAGCAGAGCACTCTTTCCTTACTTCATTCACTTTGTCTGGATCAAATGCGCAAACGTTTACGAGATGTTCCTAGCTCCTTACTGACAAAAACGCGAATTCCTGCAAACCTGTGAGAAAAGCACACGACGTTGTGGAATATTGTAGGCGGAATTGAATTACACAGTAGCCTAATCTTTATCTATTCGGTGAGAATCATTTTATTCTAAACATGCCAACAGATGTGTAGAGCAGTGCTTTTCAAACCTTTTTGTTATGGTGCACCCTCAAAGATGTTTTGACGAACTCATGCACCGTATTTACGTAAACATGGCATGTTATATTCACACCGTCTGAAAAAGTGGGGAACACGTCCCCCGTGTCCCCCACCTAATTGCGCCATGTTTGCAAGTACCCTGGCCTAAATAAGCAAGTACCCTAATTCATGGGCGTCGGAAGGGGCTGGATGTTGAAATTATTGGCAAAAAAGTTTTTTTTCAATTTCGAGGGGTAAAAAACAAATTTCACCACTTTTGGTCTCCCCCCTGGAAAAAATCCTTCCGACGCCCATGCCCTAATTCATTAACTCAGCTACATAATTCAATTGCTAATGGCACATTGTCTGTTGCTTATGAATCGCAAATAAAACCAACTAATTACAACAATTAGCTTGATATGGTCTGATGTTTACGCACCACACCTTAGAATGTGCAAAGCCGAGGTTAAATCCTGAAAGTCATTGGTTGGTTAATGGTCCACTTTCGCTAACAGAAAGTTTTTGAAAAAGTATCTGTTTCGTGTGGCAAGTTTGCGATGCACCCTTGTGAACCCTTTTGTAGTGGTGCACCTCACGCACGTTTTGGTGCACCGTGCGCACCATTTGAAGAGCTGTGGTGTACTGCACAGTAGAGCATGTTCTCATGAGCTTAGTCCTCTGGATTATTATTGCATAAAATATTGTGAAGAAATTAGGAAAAACTGTTTGATCGTAAAGCAAAATTGTGCCTCTCATACAAATAACCTTTTAATATGTAGTTTTCAACACTTTGTGGACAAGATTGATGGGCATTGTAAATGACGTATAGGGAGTGAAACTGTAGGTGAAGCAAAAATTGTATTTCAATGCATAGTTTGTAGCTTGCGTTTCAATCAACGTTGAACGTCATTGCATAATCTTCCTTGCTATTGTTCCACAACTTAGACCTACGACTCCCCAATATCAGTTGTATGTGGAGGGAAGATGCGTAGAATATGCACTGGGTTCCTTATGTTTATGTTGCTAGAACACCAGAAAAATCTTTGCGGCTGCTTACCAGTGGATTTTAAAAAAATGTATATCTTTTCGCAAATACTGCTGCGTACAACGATGATGCAAATAAAAAAACCTGCTTGATTTTAATCATGCTACAAAAAACATTCCATTTGGCTTTGTCTTGATTTGGATTTTGTTTCGTTCAAGAAAAATGCAACAGACATCTTTTATCGGAAACTGCTTTTAAAACGTTCACATGGATTTTGCATTATTTAGTGCAAGACCTGCCCTCCTTTTCACAACTTCCTTTTTCATATGAATATAAACCAAACTCTCTCAGATGAAAAGAAAACAACTCCAAAATATTTTCAGGATAATTGAAAAGAATGATAATGAGAAAATTTCATTACGACATGAAGGAACGTCATCAGTGCTGATTGTTTCCTTACTATTTAATTTTTTGGAAAAGCATCTGCACTTAACAAAATCTCATTTAATGTAACCCGCGTAATAACCACATTCAAGTCACGTGAAACATTTAGAAAAACATTTTTGATCACTAAAAGCTTTCTTCCAAATCAACGTGTTGTTTTTTTCAAAACTATAGAGCAATCGAGTGACAGATAGTTAACAAAATTTTCATATTTCTTTATTTAAAAACGTTGAAGGAAACAACTGTGTTAATTGTTTTAAAGACCAAAGCAGTAAAACTGGAAACGGGCGCATAGCCAGAAAACAATTTTGGGTTAGCGAGCATTGTCTACTCGAATAGTGAATTAGCTTTACGCGTTCATGAAATTTTTTTCACAACAGTTCAATAATTGCTGCACAAAACTTTGGGGGAGCGACTGCACCTTTCGTCCCCCTCCTGCTACGCCCTTGGATGGAAATACACGCAATCCAATTGTTTGAGCTCGATCCGCCCACGATAATTTTTCAAATGCCTACAGAGTCAGCAACCTGAAACAGTGTGTATGAGATGAAAATATAAGTTGCGTCTCTACGTCAAGTGCGCATCGATAACCTACAGTATTTCTCGCTTAGCAACAACAAGTTAACGCTAAACACAAGCATTCGATCTTGTTTTTCGCATGAAGCGTGTTTAATTTTATTGTTTTGTAATGGCATCTGACTCAGGAAACCATAACTTGCAAATTTGCGCGGCAACCTTTTCACTTGGGTCACAAGTTTCGACCGGACCATGTGGTGTTTTTCAACTGCAAATCAGTACTATTTATTCGCACTTTGATCAATGTAAAAATTCCTTGGGTCGAAAATAAGTTTATCTCGGTTCAACATACACATTGGCCGAGTTGCAAAACTGTTTAGCATTGCTCTGACGTCAGGCAACGGTGCGTTGGCACATCAGGAGTGATCGCGATCAAAGCATTATAAAATCGATTACATTCACTTTATAGCGGTCTTTTATATCATCGAGTCCAGGCTTTGCCACGATATCGTCAGTGCCACTGAGCCATTAGAACACAGAAGCCATTTCACTAATCGCGGCAGCTGATAACGACCTGAACAGCATATGTTTTACACTGGTGCCGCCTTCTTTTTGACCCAATTGATTTGCTTGATGCAATCAATGCTTAGGCTTGCGAAGATCGCTCGATTCTCAATTGTTTGCAGCAAAAGGAAAGGTAGGTTTGTCTTCAACTATGCGCGGCAGAAGAGAGGAGGCATTAAGTGGTTAATGAATTGTATAGCAGCAAAAGAAATGTTGGGAAAATTATAGGAAAGTCCACAAGAATTTCCCGATATTAATAATAAATTGATCCATGACCGGGGTAGAAATGTAAGGTCCTAGATTTGCTGACTTTTTGTTGACTTTACAGAGGTTTAGACAATTAACAGTGTATATATACAATAGTCAAGTGTTTCGCGTAAACACTAAAGTATAATTTAGATTTTACTGAAGTTTGGAATTATTTTTTTTAGAAGTTTGGAAGTGTGAAGCTCACCTCTTTTGAAACACTTGTAGAAGCAGGCGATGGGACTTACAGATTCCAGTGATTAGAAAATGGCAAATGCAAGAGCTGCAGTAGTGCTTAAAAAGTACCTGAATGAAACAGCAATTTTGATTGTAGGTGACGTTTGACAGAAAGGATGTTTTACTTTTTCCCTTGGATTTCAATTTTTAGCAACATTACGTTTTTAAACTAATTTACTCTCTGTGTCATTCACATAAAATAAAGGCTTTCTTTGCATATAAACCTTTCAAAATTTTACATTACATGAATAAATATTGTAGTTAAAATGCATTTCGAACTATTTGGTTCCAAATCTTTTTTAGTAATATAAAATTAAACCTTGTTACTTTGCACGTTAATAAAAATATTGTACCACTAATCACTAGCTTTTTGAGGCTGGAAGACTTTTTCTTAAACTTATCTTCTTCCAAAAGTCAGTTATTCAGTCCAAGGTTCTGTTTGAAAAAAACTCCAATGTAAAACTTCTAACGAAGCATTGAAAAAAGACGATAAATTTTCCCTCGATTTACGATGTTTTTCACCAAAGCCCAAAATATCTTATGAAACTTTTGAAAAATATTATCAAGATCCCTGCACAACAACAGAAAAGTTTTTTCAGGTGAGCAATCATGTTTATGCTCGGGTATTACAGCACAAACATGCGCATCAAATTTGCTCAACAAAGTTTTATGATGCGCGGCACAACGTATTGCATAATACGTCGCTAGCCAAAACCTTGATCCACAATTAACCACTGATTTGATGGGACGCAGTGATGAAGGCAGACCTCGGGATGATCACGAAATTTCACAGCGGAATAGAGATTCGATTCTCAGCATCGATGGTTAACAGCTTGCAAGTTGTGAACATCCGCGATTACGCAATTTATACACAACTACCTAAAATGGCGGTTTCGATCATTGGAACCATGTCAACATCATGAGCGTTTGAGTCATGAACCGTACAACGTTTGGGGTTTACTGCCTCGGCGTGGTACAAAACTCCATCCGCTACCACAGCTTCTGGTAATGTCAATAACGTACAAGGCATAAAGAGGCTCGTATTATCTTGTGCGCTTACTGCTGGTGTCTTTATAACTTGGCGCGTAATAGGACTGGCGCCCGCCTGTCGCGACAAAGAATTTATTGCCAACCTTTCAAATTGTAGTTCCGTTTTACGTCTTTTTTTGCTAAAAGTCCCTTGATTTTTTATGTAGTAGCATAATTGGTTTTGTGCTTTATCCAGCGTCGAGGCGCCAAAGACGTAACATTATTAAATCATGTTTTTTTTTATTGAAGCGAGAACAGGCGATGCTGTGTTTGAAACAAGGCTACTCCACTTTCGACGCCAGCGCTTTCAATAGCTCAATGCAAATGACACGTTTAAGAATTCAAACATCCGTTTATTGCTTTTATGGCTAGGCTGCGATGGTTTGACATCATGGCGCCGTTGCACATTTACGCCGACCCGAATATAAAATCGTTGTGAAGCCCAAAGAAAGGACGGGCTGATCGTTGTAAAACGGCAGCGACGGCTTTTGATACAAAATAACAGAAAGAATAAACCATCAGCTCAGTGAGAGCTGCATCCAGCCTGAGAAGGAGGTGTAAAACATTTGCGACTCCAGAGTCTTGCTTTTGTCTTTCTTTGCATTACGACGCAAATGCTGCTGAGGTGACGAGGTTAGAAAGCAGGTTGTCGTGATGTTTACAGTGATTTCAACGTCGAAAATGAATCGTTTAAATACATCATCGCATAAAACACCACGCTTGTAAAACTTAGCCAATAATTCTGCAAGATGAAAATGCAGCAAGACGTAGGACAGGGTAATGTTTGCGAAATCTCAAAAAAGAGAACGGCTTTCGTAGCAGATGAAACCGAAGATTAGCCGCACAATAAAAATGACAAAAGACTGTTTTGTATTTCAGGTTTGAAGGATTGACAGAGCAGTTAAAACGTTAATTGTGGCCAAATCAAGAGGCAAAACATGAATCTTACAACAACCGACGCTTTACCGCATTACTCCAGACAAACAGGACCTCCTTCCCTCAATGCTCCGACGCAACATCTTCATGTACTGCAAGCAGATGGGAAATCTGATGAAGCAAAAACGACAAATCCCACATTTTATTCTTCAGCGGCGATCACGAATCCGGACTCTACCTCCGTATACACGAGATCAGAAACTGGTTGGATGAAGGAAACAACAGAAGATTCAGGTATACAATTATTTTTTAGTTTCGGTGCAAAATGCTATTTGACAGTAAAAGTAGAATGTTGCCAGAAAGTCCTCAACAGGTGGGCTTCATATTTGTGTAAGGGGGGCTTGACATTCTAAAAAATTGAAAAAAACTCCATTGATTTATAGTTTTTCACATTTCAATTTAGGAGGCTTGGAGCTTTGTTTGGGAGGACTAATCCTACCAAAGCCCCCTTGCGGCGACAGGATTGAGTAAAAGTAACAGTAAATTTGAACGAATAGGTAAAAACACAGTGCAGTGACGTAGAAACATATTTTTTCCCAACTAAAATACGATCGTAGCAGACACTTCTTGGTATCAGTGGATGATGCAGCCACCGGATGTGTGGTTAAACTTTAAGACCCACTATACAGTACAGCTAGTGCACTTTTCGTTATGAGTTTCTGTCAAAATTAGCATCGAAGCCTTGAAGTTTAGTGTGATTTGTAAAGAGTTGCATTATTTTGAACAACCATGATATAATAGAACAAGCTTGAATTTTGTTGTTTCCTCATTATGATTCAACTTTCATAAGTTTTTCAAAAGTGCTTTAAGCCATGATTCAAAAGCTTTTACAGTAAATGTTTAAATTAGCACACTTACTGTTTTATTCAGAAAATAGTGACCAGATGAGAATTGTTGTGAAAATCAATGTGGAAACATGGTTTCAACAAATTGCTTTTGATTTTATAGGATCTACGAGACGATCTTCAAGCACATCAAGCAGCAGAAGTTCCAGAAGCCTGGGAAAATTATCAGAGGTAAGATCCGTCAAGTTTAAAGTTCTCTTTCCAACGTAATCAAAAAATAGCCAACACGCGATGCTCTGAATTTATGCTTGGTTGGCGATTTTTTGGTTTGGCGATTTTTTGGTTGGCGAAATACGGATTACTGCACTATTCTAAATCATTGCATGTTCACTTTGGTAAGAATTCCGTCATGATTTTTCTGTTACGGCAACAATACTCTCCTCACATGTCAACTGCACGCTAGTTGTGAAGTTTATCCGCGATTGATTACATTTATCTTCGAATTGACGTATTTTCTTAAAGTTATATCAAGCTTAGCGAATCCCTTGAAATTTGCACATTACAAAATATACCCTAATCCAGGGTCACCAACGTGGTGCCCGCTGGCACCAGGTCGCCCGCAACGACCATGTACGTCGCCCGCGGGCCTGTTCTAAAACTAACTATAGCATGATAAATGTCTTCACATTAACGAATATCAATACTACTGCAAAATAATTAAAGATAAATGGAGCAAAATTTGTATTTCAGAAGCATGTATCAAACTAGTAGCCCTTCGCATTAATCGGTACACAAGACGTAGCTCGCAGTTTGAAACAGTTTGGTGACCCCAGTCCTAATCTCTAAAACTGCGATGGACTTACAGAGGACAGTGAACAGTACGTAAACGGAAAGTGATAATACCTTGAATGTACTGTCTCTCTTTGCAGTTCAGCAGCATAATGGAATTAAGACAATTACGATACTCCACCAGAGTTTCGCATCGTTTGTTGTCGATTTAAAGTCTTCGCAGTAAAATTACTTTCAAAGATATCTGTTGTTGCGGAAGAGTGATCCTGATTCCAGTGCCCCTCTTTTGACAGTTTGCTAATGCAGTTAACCTATAATGGACCAACACTAAACAAACATGGCTTCTGTTTGATGCACCGCAGGCTTCTAGCTGGTTCGCATTACGCGGTCTTTTTGTTGCTTGACTTTGTGCGTAACGTCTGGACATTGCAAGATAAACCTTGACTACAGGCAACACTAACTCCTTCCACAGCACCCTGATATGTAGCTTGAGTTTTTCATGGAGAATTGATGACGACATAGCTCACAGGTGTATGAGCAGGTAATTTTTTGAGGTGCAAACTATATTTTCTAAGAATTTTCCCACATTCGGAAAATTTTATGCAATAACCATTCTCCATACAAAGTTATGTAGCTGTTGGTACATTCAAATTTCCTCTACCATGTTGCCATAAACTTGAAAGTAGAAAATTTTATAGGCCTACTTGAAATTTGGTTCTCAATAACCCAACTGAAAAAAGTACGCTAGGCTGTGCAAAAACGCTGACCAGTACACTGAGCATCTGCCTCACAGTTCTGAGGTTTGGCGTTCCATTCACATTGCAGGTGTTGCTGTCAGCAAGAAACCAGACACCTAGCTGAGGACATATACTTGCATGCAACATACTGTATGGTAAAATGTGTTCATCTAAACAGTGTTCTTAAAATTTTAAGCACAGTTTTTCTGTATTTGCCTGGCACTGACTCTGCTAACATGAAGTAAGTGCCCTGCAGCATATTTCATTCCCACAGTGCACAATGCATAAAACACATAACTGAAATGCCTTTTTTGCCAAAACTTTCAAGGTGAGTCAGTTACTCATCAACTCTCACACACTACAACACAAAATTACTAGAAACGGTTGTTGCTTTTATATGTATTTAATATATTTTTTATGAAATTAAACTTGTACTTATACACTCAATAACAAGGAAATCTAATTTCGTAAATATCGAAGCTTCTTTGCCCAAATTTTTTGAGATTTGGCCCAATTTTCTACAAATCAAAACTTTTGGGGGTGGACTTGCACCCCTTGCACCCCCAATTCCTACACCACTGACATAACCAGAGTTCCTGAAACGAAATGCGAATTATGCGCTGCACAATCAAACTGCCCAGTTTTCCACATTATCTCTAGCTTAGATCTGCAAAGCGAATGTAAAACCCTTTCCATCAGCTAGATACTGGCGTTTTAAGTCAGCTCGGACAACGCCGTATTGAATGAATCGGATGTACGTGGGTTCCTAGGTCGGGGACAGAAATATTTAACTCTTTCTTTTTTGGCCTTGACCTTGGTTTCAAGCCTTGGTTAACTTTTATGACATTCTATCCGTTCAGAGCGTGTTTGAATTAAGTCCACGGTTCCTACATGCTGCGTCACCGCTGGTTAGTTGCTCCGCCTGACCTGCGCCATTTTGTTTGCGTTGGCAACACTTGTTGATTGTGAAACAAAAGGCAAACAACCTGTCAGCACCACTTTCAAATTTCAGTTCCGTAACATACAACAATCCTATTTCGGTTGTAAATAATACTTAAGTGTGGAGCCTTCAAAAAGAGGGAACTGTAATGAAAATCTCACTTAACGAGGTGCATTATTGTTGTCTAACAGAAATTCAAAGCACTTTTGCTGACGTTTTGCAATAAACTGGATTCCTGAAAATTGTTCATTCTTTTTCTGTTTTTCAAAATCTGATTGGTGTACCTGTGAGTGTAAAGCGTGTGTGCATGTGTGTGCACGTCTGGTGTGCATGTGTGTATAAGCGCGATAATTGTACAATAACAGTAACATGGTTTAAAGTTCTGAAGTAAATCTCGCAATAAGAGCATTTCAAATACCTTCTGTTAAAATCTAAACACACCTAATGTAACTCACAAAAAGTTTACAGAACTTTGCAAAAATCTGCAATTTTTTCTACAACCAACACTTGCAAATGATTTTATTATTTGTGGTGAACAGACACGAAACAACTTGAAAGTGTTTACCGCTGTCCGCCATTTTTTCTGATATTTTCGATTGCTACAGTCGACAAACAATATTGGCTGCGGTGAAAAAAATTGTATTTTACGTTTTTTCTTCATATAAATATTTTAATAGATAAGGAAGTTTTCAATTGATAGGTCCCTGCTCCAACACTGGGTTGAAGCTGGTACGCAACCTTGAAAGTTTCCTTTCATTTTTTCTGCTCACTGTCAAAAACAACAGCCTTCACAGAGATTTTGCTTTTTCAAGCCGTCTCGCGACTAAAGATAAATTTGTTTCTTCTTTCCAATGGCGGCAATACTGACCCCGAAGCAAATGACTGTGGATGAAATCAGTGATATAGTTGCTTCTTTAAATTACGCAAGCAGATGTGATTAAACAAAGGGTGCGTTACGCTTGATTGGCCATTTGCTGACCAGCGACAGAAAGCTTCTAGATGTGGTTGCAACGCTTCTTATTAAAAAAAATATTTTTCAAAACTTATTCTTATGATGTCACCCTCGATGTTAGTCTATTTTCTAAGCGATTCAATGCAACAGTTCTGTTTTATTTTCGCAAGCGATATTTGAGACACACCAAACTGTTTCATCACTTTAATCAACCCGTCTCACTAAAGTTGCTTATCACATTCAGGAATTGACTGACGCCGAACCTAACTGTGCTGACAAAAACGGCATATCATTTTTTCACAACCCTCAAGATCAAAACGTGGGGAGACGATACAGGACTGCTTTCACACGAGAACAGATTTCTTGCCTGGAACAGGAATTCCAAAAAGAAAACTACGTTTCGAGACCAAGACGCTGCGAGTTGGCCAAAGAGTTACAACTGCCAGAGTCGACGATCAAGGTACTTTGGTTTTCAATTATTAATCAGTGCATAGGCGTAGCCAAGGGGGACAGCGGTTATGTCTCCCAAATTTCTACTTCTAGTTTTTCACGTGTGCGGAAAGACTTCTTTCTATTTTTTTTTGTGCGGAAAGACTTTTTTGCAGAAAGACAGAAAGACTTCTATTTTTTTTTTTGTGCGA